>JGI24695J34938_10002619_pt1 | contig 13510 bp, 7 predicted proteins | sample TergutCo191P3_FD_34938 | JGI IMG/M metagenome (IMG submission 34938) | reverse complement strand
ACAAAGGATGTGCTGGGGGCGCAATTTGGAAGCGTTCAAAAAGGTTATTTCGTTTTCGCGATTATGATTTCTGTTTTTATGGCGATGGGTCTTTGCGTTACGATCTTCGGAGTAAAAGAAACCGGAATTGTCGCCGCCAAAAAGCAAAGCACTCCAATACGCGAGCTGTTTCGTGTTATTTATAAAAATGACCAGTTGTTTTTTACCGCAGTCGCTCTTTCGCTTTTTATGATAGGCTACATCACAACAACAAGTTTTGGGCTTTACTATTTTAAATACGCCTACGGCGACGAAGGAATGTTTTCGGTCTTCTCTGCGATTTTAGGCGTGTCGCAATTATCAGGGCTTGCGCTCTTCCCGCTTTTCAGCAAAAAGTTCGATCGTAAAACTCTTTTTACAGGCGCGATTATTTCCATGGTAGCAGGTTATATCATTTTCTTTTTTGCGCCGGTAAGCACAATGCTGTTCATCGGTATCGCTGGCGTTTTAATTTTCTTTGGGCAGGCATTTATTCAATTACTAATGACAATGTTTGTCGCTGACTCGGTTGATTACGGACACTGGAAACTGGGCAAGCGTAACGACAGCATCACCTTTTCGCTCCAGCCGCTTATTTATAAATTGGGCGGAGCAATCGGAACAGGAGTTGTCTCTGCGGTTATTCTTCTTTCCGGCATTAAAGACGCGAATACTGCCGCAGATGTTACGCCCGAAGGCTTACTAATGATGAAGGTCGCAATGTTCATCTTCCCTATGCTGTGTTTTGTTGCAAGCTATATTATTTACCGCATGAAATTCAAAATTGACAGCAAATTCTATGCGCAAATTTTATCCGACTTAAAAGAACGCGGCGAATTGAAAGAGTAGTTGAATCTACTTTGTAAACCTAATCGAAACAATATTACTCGCAGGCAGACTAACAAGAGCAGAAGTTCTGCCTTCGATTATTTCAACATCTTCCGATACAGCGTATTTACCGTTGCTGGACCTCATGGCTACGGCCTCCCTGATAATAAAATCTTTTGGAAGCTGGATTTTTACCTTGCCCATGTTAACTCCTTCTGTTCCAAGGAGTGATGTGGGGGTAAACATAACAACGCTGATTGTGTTTCCGTCAGGTGATACAAAAGCTGTAGCCCTTGCTGTGACGGCGTTCCCGTTATAATTAGAGTTGTTAAAATTATCAGAAGTAATATCTTCGCCAGCAGCAGTCCTTCCCGCCGCAGTGAGTTTAACGCGGTAAGTTTCTTTCGCGAATTTTGCGTATTGCGATATTGCGTAACCGCGCGGAAGGATGGCGCCTTCTGTGTTGCCGTTTCTGCCGTCGCCGATAAAACTATAAAAACGTTTAGCCGCCCACCAGATATAAGCGCTTTCATGATTCAATCGTATACTAAGGTCGATATCATTCATCAGCTTCCATACATAGTTCCATGTCCAATCAAGATGCCCCTGATCGTGTCCGCTGTTAATGTTGTTTTCAGTCATCCAGACTTCTTTTGGATCTGTAGTATGATCAAGAGCAAGCGCGTAACGCTGCTGCCTGTTGCCGTAAGTATGGCGGCCGATAAGATCTATAGCCGCCCTGGATTGAGGATCGCCAAGAGCGATATCGTTTATATTCGGATGATTAGCGGATTCTCCGTTCATTGTTAAAACATAGGGTATTTCTTTTCCGCCGCCTTGTCCCCTAACGCCTTCTGTAAAACGTCCTGTCTGTTTAAAGAAATCTCTCATTTCGTAGGGTGACCACAAGCATCCGTCATAATCAACATCGTAATTAGGTTCGTTTTGTATAGAGACAGCGTAAATTGGCGCACCATTTTGCAGCATATTTTGAGCAAATGATTTTAAATAATTAGCGTAATCCCGATAATGCGCTTTTAAAAGTCTGCCTTCTCCCCTTGAGTTATTTGATTTATTGCTCTTCCATTCCGCGGGCGGGGTCCACGGGCTTGCGAGAACATAGCCGCCGTATTTATTTACGATCTTTACATTCTCGTAATAGTCCGGTCTATCGCTGCTTACAAGGTCTTTCATTGTTATATTGATGTCTGTGTTTCCGGGCATTATCATTATGCGAAGAATATTCAAGCCAAGTCCTGTATCGGGGTTATACATTAATTCGGTATCTTTAGCTGAGGTTCTTGGAAAGTTCCCCCAACCGACATCCATTCCGCCAAAACCGCGCACATACTGGTACCTGGTATTTGTATCTATTGTTATTACCGCGTTAGCGCCTGAACTGTCAAAAGGAATCGAGTTTGATACACATGCTGTAAGGCAAATTAAGAATATCCCTATGCTTAGGATTATATTTCGATACTTCATGACTAATGATATATGATATTGTCTTTCCGGTATAGCCTGCGTAGGGTGCAATTTGTTAAAATAAATGGTACTAATCATTTGATTTTTATATCTATATGTAGTATCATTATACCATTATAGTTAAATAATTACTAAATCCGAAAAAAGAGGTAGACAATGCTTTTATTTCGTTTGTGTAAAACGATTTTCGCTTTTTTATTGACTTTTTCAATTTTATTAAGCTGCAGCCAAAAGTATAAAAATCCTAACGACAATAGTCTGATAAATTCTATATCCTCATTCCGTGAAATTCCGGGAATCACAGCTGAAGAAATAACCGCGATTGAAAATTTAAAATCCTCGCGAGGATCATTTTCTTATGGTGTTACTGTATCGAACGAAACATTTATTCAACAGGACGGGACATTTTCAGGCTTTACTCCGCTGCTCGCTGAGTATTTGTCCGCTTTATTCGGCATACCTTTTATCTTAGAAGCATACGACCGTGATGAACTACTTAATAAATTTGACGCAAAGACAATCGATTTTGTCAGCGAATTTACTATGACAAATGAGAATAAGCAAAAATATTTTTTAACTTCTCCTGTCGCAGAACGGGCGCTTAGAGTATTTATAAGAACCGGCACAAACTCCATTCATACAACAGAAGATCTTAACGGAACTAATATTGGTTTTCTTGAGGGTTCTGCAAGCGAGGAGTTAATAAAAAAGATTTACCCCATGCTGTCTTTTAAATCCGTAACTATTAATAGTATACGTCAAGCCGCGCAAATGCTTATGTCCGGAACAATTGATGCTATTATAACGGAAGAAACGGCGGATTCATATTTTAAAAATTACGGCAATATAACAGGTTTAAATATATTACCTTTTATTTCTGCTCAGTTTTCCTTTACTTCGTCTAAAGCCGAATTTGAGCCGCTTATTTCCGCTGTCAGTAAATACATAGAAGCGGGCGGAGTTGACAGAATGCATATTCTCTACATTCACGGTGAATTTGATTATAAGAGATTTTTATTTGAACAATCCCTGACGCCCGAAGAAAAAGCGTACATTGCCGGTTTAAAAACAAGCAGGGCAATGATTCCCATTACAATGGAAGCCGATAATTTTCCTCTGTGTTTTTATAATGATAATCTGAAAGAGTTCCAGGGAGTTGGAGTTGATATATTAAAAGAAATAACGCTTCTGTCTGATATTGAGTTCAATGCCATAACAAATAAAAATTCAACAATGGCTGAAATCCTGGAAATGGTTAAAAATGGAGATGCTGCTTTTGATACAGAAATGATTCGTACCAATTCGCGCGAAAACGAATTTCTCTGGCCCGAAAAACCTTACGCCATCTCTCGTTTTGCGCTTTTATCCAAATCGGATTATCCTGATGTAAAAACATATCACATATCAAGGGTAAAAGTCGGGCTTGTTAAAGGAACCGCCGCCGCTGAAATGCATGATCTGCTTTTTCACTACGAACGCGGGTACAAAGAATACCGTACAAGAAATGAAGCCTTGGACGCGCTTGAACGCGGCGAAATTGATCTCTTTTTAACAAACGAAACTATGCTTCTTTTTCAAATAAATTATAGAGAAAAATCGGGATATAAAATTAATGTATCTTTTGATACGGTATTGGAAAATTCTTATTTTGGTTTTAATAAAAATGAAGCGATGCTTTGTTCAATAGTAAGTAAAGCGCAGAATTTGATCGATACAGAAAGAATTTTTAAAGGCTGGTCGAACCGTACTTATGATTATTCCAAAAAACTGGTAAGAGATCGTTTGGTTAGATCGCTTTTCTTTTCCGCCGCTCTTTTGGTTTTATTATTTGTCCTCATTTTACTATTGATAAAAAACGCTAAAATGACAAAAGAAATTGTGTTTGCGAAGGATCATGCGGAACAAAGCAATCGTTCAAAAAGCATATTCCTTTCGCACATGAGCCACGAGATTCGCACCCCCATGAACGCGATTTTAGGCATCGCGGAAATTCAGCTGCAAAACGGATCTTTGGCGGTTGAAACAAGCGACGCATTCGATAAAATTTATGAATCGGGCGACCTTTTATTAAATATTATAAATGACTTACTGGATCTTTCAAAAATAGAATCTGGCAGGCTGGAGCTTAATCCTGTTAAATATGATATTCCCAGTTTGATTAATGACGCTGTTCAGATAAACCGAATGCGCTTTGAAAGTATGCCGATTGAATTTTCTCTTCATATAAAGAATGATATGCCTCTTGAATTTACAGGCGACGTGCTTCGTATTAAACAGATATTAAATAATATACTTTCCAACGCTTTTAAATATACCAATAAAGGTAAAATTGATTTTTATGTTTCTGTGGAAGACAGTGATATTCCTGAAAATAAAATCGTTATCTTCCGCGTTAAAGATACAGGGCAGGGTATGAAAGAAGACCAGATTAATAGAATCTTTGAAGAGTACACCCGTTTTAATCAGGATTTAAACCGCACTACAATCGGCGCAGGTTTAGGCATGACCATTACAAAACGTCTTATTGAATTGATGAGCGGAGAAATAAAAGTTGAAAGTGTTTTTGGAGAAGGTTCTGAATTTACTGTGCGTATCCCGCAGAAGAGGGAAGGTACAGATATTTGCGGAGATGACTTAATCGAAAAATTAAAGAATTTTGATTTCCGCAACACCACTATAATGAAGAAAGTGCAGTTCCTGCGTGAGTTTATGCCTTATGGAAAAGTTCTTATTGTTGATGACGTGGAATCGAATTTATATGTCGCGAAGGGAATGATGGCTCCATACGGTTTAAATATAGAAACAGCTTCAAGCGGGTTTCAAGCAATTGATAAAGTCAACGAAGGAAAAACGTATAATATAATTTTTATGGACCACATGATGCCGCGAATGGACGGTATTGAAACCGTGCGTATTTTGCGTGAAATGGGTTATAGCCATCCAATTATAGCGTTAACCGCCAACGCTCTTGTAGGAAGAGCGAATATGTTTTTACAAAACGGTTTTGACGCTTTCTTGTCAAAACCGATAGACTCCCGCGAATTGAATTTAATTTTAATTGATTTTATCAGAAACAGAAGAATCGGTGATGCCGCAGAAGCCGCTCCTGCCTCAGATGAGCAAAAAACAAAAACTGACGGTTCTGAATTAAAAGCCCTTGTAAAAAAAGATATAGTAAACGCGATAAACGCGCTGCAAAACATCAGCCTGTCCGATTTGGAAATAGATATATACGTTACAACTGTTCATGGATTAAAAGGCGCCCTTCTTAATATAAATGAAAAGGAATTATCACAAAACGCATTCAAACTGGAAACTGCGGGCAGGCAGCGTGATTACGAACTCCTAAAAAAAGAAACCCCTGAATTTATTAAAATCCTAAAAGAGCTTACTTTCAAATTATAGCGTGAATAATTATTTATTTTTTGCTACAATCAAAGCTCCAAGGAGATAATATGAGTAAATGCGTTATTCCTGCCGGTTATAAACCGGTTTTATCTGTGTATGAAACACAAAAAGCAATAGGCTCGATTAAACGGCTGTTCGAAGACAATCTTTCGGCAGCTCTCAATTTAAAACGTGTTTCCGCGCCGCTCTTTGTCGAGCCTCAAAGCGGGCTTAACGATGATCTTAACGGCGTTGAACGCGCCGTTGAGTTTGATATAAAAGAAACGGAAAGCTATGCGGCGATTGTACACTCTCTTGCGAAGTGGAAACGAATGGCGCTGCACAACTATGGCTTTAAAGTTGGCGAAGGAATTTTTACCGACATGAACGCAATTCGCCGTGACGAAGAAATGGATAATCTTCATTCTATATATGTTGACCAGTGGGACTGGGAAAAAGTAATCGATAAAGATTCTCGCAATATGGAAACGCTTAAAACCACAGTCGTCGCGATAGTCAACGCAATCTGCGACACAGCAAATAAAATTGACGAGTTGTTCCCTGAATTAACGGTTCGCTTGTCGCGCGATGTCAAGTTTATAACAACGCAGGAACTGGAAGACATGTACCCCAAGCTGTCCTGTAAGGAAAGAGAGAACGCGTATTTAAAAGAACATAAGACAGCGTTCATCATGCAGATTGGAGACGTGCTAAAATCCGGCGTTAAACATGACGGCCGCGCGCCTGACTATGACGATTGGACACTTAACGGCGATATCATGTTCTGGGATGATGTGCTGCAATGCGCAATAGAAATTTCTTCAATGGGGATTCGCGTTGACGAAAAGGCGCTGGACTCTCAGTTAAAAAAAGCAGGCTGCGACAACAGAAGAAATTTAACCTTTCATAAAATGCTTTTGGAAGGAAAGCTCCCTCTTACAATGGGCGGCGGCATAGGGCAGTCCAGGCTGTGTATGCTTCTGTTTCAAAAAGCTCATGTAGGCGAAGTACAGGTTTCTGTTTGGGATAAAGAAACACTGGAGAGCTGCGCCGCGGCCGGGATTGTACTGCTTTAGAATTTGTAAGTTGCTATTGCCGCGACTCTGTAAAACTCAAGGCGTATAGGATCGGATTTATCCAATATCCGGCTTTGGAAATGCAGGTGAGGTTTGTCTTCTGCGTGTTCGTCAAAGTTTGTAAAGTTTCTGCGTGTTCTAAACTGCGTAATCAATGCAATGCCTATTTTTTCTGTAATTGTAAAATTAAGTATCCCGGAAAAATGCCATTGGATTAAATCCATGCCAACATTTTCGCATCTTACTTCATGGTCATGTAATGCGTAATTCATTTCCGCCAATAGAGCAACCATGTTTAAAAAAATCGGCATCTGGTAACCTATTACAAAGTTACCGTAGTAGTTAAAGGTGTTAAAGTTTTCGCCATCGTCATTTTCAAAGTACCATGTTTCTCCCTTGGCCGCTTTTGTGTTGGCATGGTAATTAATCTCATGATAGGTAAGGAAGACTACATGATTCCAGTCGCCGGGAACAAGAGCGGCAAGGTCAAATTGAAAGGTTCCTCCAAGCCATGTTTTCCATAAAAGCGCGTCAAAAGCGCTGCCGTCATATTCGCTCCTTCCGTCTGTACCTGAAAGATTAAATCCAGTTCCGTAAATGTCGCTGCCAAAAAGATTTAATGGCCATCCTGCGCCGGCTCTGGCTCCTGCAGAAAATTCCAGGAAAGCAATCGGTGTAAGGACAGCTTTAACTATACCGTTTAATGAAATGGGAGATAGCTCAGCTGTAAAGTGCAGTTTGAGGTTATTGTCTTCTGTTAGGCTGCTAGTGCCTTGTAAAAGAGGGAAACGAAAAGTGTGGGTATAGCCGAGTTTTGCTTCAGGCAGGGTGGACAGTTGGAGAACCAGCTCGCCGGAACTTGTCATCCCGTCTTCTTGGGCATATAGTGATATTGCAATTAATAGTGTTATTAAAAATAATATTACTTTTTTCATACCGATCTCCTTGGATTAAATCCATCGTTTCATTATAATACATTTATGCATAAACTATATAAATACCCTTGGATTATTATTACTGTTATCGCTGTTGTCACGATTTTTTTTGGTTTTCAATTACCCAGAGCAGAACTTGAAAACAACAACTTTCGTTTTGTGCCAAAAAACGATCCGGCTTTAAAAACGTCCCAGTGGATAGACAGTATGTTCGGCAGCTCCTTGTTTATTTTAGTCGGGCTGGAAAGACAATACGGAACTGTTTTTGACAAGGACTTCCTGGATTGTATACGTGAATATACAGAAGCTCTGGAAGAGATACCTATAATTAAAAGCGTTACTTCTATCATAAGCGCCGATTATATCACTTCGTCAAACGAACCGGGAATGGAAGGCGCGATTGTCGCGGAGAAACTTGTCGGCAGCGATTTCTCAGGGACTGCGGATGAGATTGCCGAGCTTAAACGCCGCCTGCTTTCATGGGACATGTACGAACGCGCCTTGTACTCGGATGATTTTACGGCAACTCAAATTTTAATACCGCTTACAATCAGTTCCGATGAGGCAGCCACAAAGGAAGTATCAGATTCTTTTTTAAACATCAGAAACCTTGCTTATGAAATATTTAAAGACAGCGCAACCGTCTATGTTACCGGAATGCCAATCATTGCTACGACCGTTAATGAAGCAATGGACGCAGACCTTAAGCTTCTTATCCCTGTGGTTATTGTGGTTGTTCTGCTTATTTTATTTTTCTCGTTCCGAAGTTTTACTCCTGTTGTTCTGCCTCTGCTTACCGTTGTGGTAACGGTAGTGTGGACTATTGGAGCGATGCCGCTTGTTGGCATTAAGCTGTCTGTTATATCTACGGTACTGCCTGTAATTCTGGTTGCTGTCGGCAGCGCCTACGGCATCCATATTATTACCCACTACTTGAACGCGCGAAGAGCAAGCGATCTGAGCAAGGAAGAACACACAGAGCTTGTGATTGAGGTAATGACAAAGATGCGGCGCCCGGTTTTCCTTACAGCGATTACAACCTTTACAGGTTTCATGTCCTTTTGCTTTACAGCGGTAGCGCCGTGCAGGGAGTTCGGCTACTTCGCAAGCTTCGGCGTGTTTGCGGCCTTCTCAATTACCATGACCCTCATTCCGGCTCTGTTGATTCTCAGGGGAGCCAAAAAAATTAAATCCGCCGCGGCTGTAAGCAGCGAGACCTCCGGTTTAAATACATTCCTTGCCGACAATCTTTTAATTCTTGCGAGGCGCAGGAAGACAATTATCTTTTTTGCCGCGATTGTGATTGGCTTTTCTGTTTACGGGCTTTCAAAATTGATTATAGACAATGCGATGGTTGAGTACTTTAAAGCGGATACCGAGATTTACCGTTCCGATGAATTTATAAGAAGACAGTTCGGCGGCTCCAAGGTTGTAAGCGTTGTGGCGGAAGGGGAGAGCGTTGATGTTACCTTGCGTCCCGACACCTTAAGCGCAATGGATAATTTATCAACATATCTTATGCAGAAAGTTCCGAACGTCGGCAAGGTCATGGGCTTTACCGATTTAATAAAGCGTATTAATCAGATCTTTAATGCCGACGAAAGCCCCGACGGCTTACCAATGTCATCGACGAGTTCTTCAAGTGCGGCCTCCGGCGGCAGTGATTTTGGTTTTGGCGCTATGGATGATGACTTTGGTTTTGGAAGTTTTGGCTTTGACGCTCCTGCCGCACCGCCTGTTAGACAGACGCCGCCTGCGCAAACTCAATCTGCGCCTGTAGTCCGCGAAAGACGAGGTGAAAAAACATATACCCTAAATGAGCTGGCGCATATCTTTGACAACGCTGGCAGCAGCTTCCGGGGCATGAACGCTAACGACCTTGTGTGGGAATTAAAAAGGCAGAGCAATTACGAAGGCGCTTCGTATTACGAGATACCTTCCGATCCTCAGCGCTATGGCAAGCAAACGCCGCAAGAGCTCCAGCGCCTGATAGCAAATTATCTCATGCTGCTGTCCGGGAACATCAGCGACTACGCGAACGATCCCCTGGAGCCGACGGCAGTCAAGGCTACTGTGCAGCTTCGCACAATGGGAATGGCAGATAGCCATGCGGTCTTCCGCGAGATAGAAAAATATGCGGCGGCGAATTTCCCTGATGATGTTACGGTTACAATCGGCGGCACGACAATGGTAGAAAGTTCTCTTAACGATTTAATTGTTCAATCGCAGATAATTTCTATGTTGTTTTCTGTCTTGAGTATTTTAATTATTATATCAATTGCGAACAGGTCGCTTGCCGCCGGTGTCATTGCCATGGCGCCCCTTTCTATTTCTATACTGCTCAACTTCGCGGTCATGGGGCTTGCGGGAATCAAGCTCAATCTTGGCACATCAATGGTGGGCGCAGTCGCCGTTTGTGTCGGCATTGACTACACAATCCACTGCCTAGAAGCATACAAGCGCGAGCTCATAGCAGCAGGCGGTTCGCAATCATCCGCGGTTCAATCAGGCGACTTCTTGCGTAAAGTGTTTCTAAGCTCCGGCAAGGCGATCATTATTAACGCTCTTTCTGTCGGCGCGGGTTTCGCCGTGCTGCTGCTTTCCAACTTTGTAATGCTCGGCGACTTTGGGCTTCTGATTGCGTTTACAATGTTCTCAAGCGCGCTTGTAAGTCTTACAGTGCTTCCAGCTCTGCTTGCGTTAATAAAACCAAAATTCATTTATAATAATAACTAAGGAGGAAGATATGAAAAAGAAATTATTGTTAATCGTATTATTGATTGGAGCGGTATCCCTTTACGCCCAGCAAGGCGCAGATAGCATCGTGCGCGCTTCGAGAGACAGGATAAAAGCCGACACAGTCAGCACGCGATCAAGAATGGTTATCACTGCGAAGGACGGCTCCGTTTCCGAGCGGCTCGTTGACCAATATTCCAAAGACGGACCCAAAGGCGCGCGCGCTGTAATTGTTTTCCAGCAGCCGGCGACAGTTGCAGGCTCGCGCTTCCTCACCATGGCAAACCCCGGCGGCGCAGATGACCGATGGATTTTTTTACCAAGTCTCGGAAAGGTTAGACGCGTTGCTTCTTCTGAAGGTTCAGGCAGCTTTATGGGAACGGACTTTTCCTATGATGACATTTCGTCAACAAGCCGCAGCGCGGACTTGGACACTCACACACTAGTGCGCGAAGAAGTATACGGCGGAGCCAACTGCTATGTGATTCAATCTGTGCCAAAGGATAGCTCCTTCCAGTATTCAAAGATGGTTCAATGGATAACAAAGGACGCGCACATTATTACAAAGATTGAACTCTTCGACAAAAGGAACAACCACGTTAAGACCGCCGAGATGTCCGGCTTAAAGGACATACAAGGACGCCAAACTATTACTGTTACAAAGATGACTACATTAGGCGCCGGAACTTTTACAACCATCACTAATGAGATTACCAAGTATGACGATCCAATTCCGGAGCAGGTCTTTACAACACAGTTTTTAGAAACAGGTAAGAGCAGATGATTGGGAATAAGAAATAAGAGATAAGGAATAAGGAATGAGACGAACACTTTTACCGTTATTTTTAATTATTTGCGGCAGTCTTTGGGCACAGGACTTTGGCTTTGGTTTTGACGAAGAAGGCGAGTCATCAACATCGGGCAGTAAGGCAGCTTCCTTTAAAATAGGCGGAGAAGTTTTTATTGAAGCGACACCATATATTTATGAGTTTCTTGATGAAGATAAATTTTCTGATATATCAATTTGGAATTCAAGGATCGATCTGTCTCTGTTAAGTCCTTATATAGATCTCATTACCTCTTTTAATTTTAACAACGGCTCTATAAGCGAGTTATGGTCGGGGAGCTCAAACTTATCTAAGTGGAATTACACCCCGTTGATTATTGACGAAGCCTTTGCCCGCGCCTACATTGGTCCTGTGAATATCGAGGCAGGTTACCGCAAGCTGACATGGGGAAAGGCGGACTCAGGCGGTCCCCTCGATGTAACAAACCCGATTGATTATTCAGATTTAAGAAACATTGACGATATAAGAGCGAATAAGATCGCAAGACCAATGGTTCATCTTACATTGAACACAGGTCCCCTTTCAAAACTGGAAGGTGTTTTTATTCCTAATTTTACAGGGCACCGTTTTGCCCAAAGCGGACGCTGGGTTCCCGGGCAGTATAGTAATATAATGAATATTGCGGAAGCAAGTATAGCTAATAATGCAGCAGGTAAATTCGGAAGTTTTTTATTATCTAATCTTGCTTTGGTTCAATATTTTGATGCTGATTCTGTAATGAACAGTGTAAAAAATGAAATGCTTCTTTGTTTTAATGACTATAATTTTCCATTTCCATCCACAGATTCAATAGAATATTTCCAGGCAGGTCTTAGATATACCATGACAATTGGTTCTGCCGATATCGGCGCACAGTATTATTATGGTAATCTGTTCAGACCAAATGTGACTATTACAGGGATTGACGCGTTTCTAAACGATTTAATTTCAAAGGTAGGTTTTACTTCATATTTGCCTCCGGTTGTTGGTCTTACTTCGCCTGCCGATCCGGCATTAATTACACCTAAGATTAAATACAACCGCTACCACCAAGTTGGTTTAGATTACGCGCAGATACTTGCCGGTTTTAACATCCGCGCCGAAGCCGCGATTTTTATTACTGAAGATTTAAAAGGTGACGACGGCTCTGTGCAGAATCCTTTTATTGGCTGGTCGCTTGGCTTTGACAGAGATTTATTCGCAGGTATCAATTTAAACATTCAGTGTAATGAAACCATTCGCCTGTTTGACGACAAGGTTGGAGATGATCCTGTTCTTGACGCGGAAGCCGGAACCAACATGACTGCGACAAGATTAAGCGTACAGTTATCCAGAAAATTCCTGCGTGACAAGCTGGAGACAAAGGCGACGATTATCTGGGATATAGAAAATTCCGATTGCTTTATAATCCCTGCTATTATTTATACAACAGGCAGCATGAGCACAGAGATTTCCGCAGGTATCTTTACAGGAGATACTAAGGGAGAACTGGGGCAGTATTGGGAAAACAGTTTTATCAAATTAGGCGTAAGGTTTAGTTTCTAAGCTTATCAGGTTATTTATCATAAGATTCTCCATTTTTACCTTGTATAAAACTATAATTTATACTTTTATTTTATAATTTTATACACCATAATATAAATTATGTTAAAGAGGCGGGATGAGGATTGTGAATAAAAATAAATATTTTTTCTTTTTAATACTGGGGATATTGTTTACAGCAGCCGGAGCGGCGTTTTTTACAGCTTGCGATAATCCGATTATAGCAAAATGGTGGCCAGATGAAAAACCTGTTTCCGACAGAGATATTGAAAAAGAACCCGAAGTGTCAGGCGGAAGCGGAGATAATTTCGCTGTTGTCATTTTTGATACAGACGGCGGAACGCCTAAGCCTAAAGCGTTAAAAATTACATGGGAAAATGTTATTGGAAGACTCAGACCGATAAGCAGGGGAACTGACGGCTTTCTTGGCTGGTTTGATGAAAAGGGAGAACTGTGGGACGTCGAGACACGTCTTGTAAAAAAAGCAGATGATGCTGACGGTGATGGTTTTATCACTCTTATTATTAAATGGGTGGAAAACGGTTACACGGTAAAATTTGTTCCGTATCCTTCGCCGGTTACTCCGCCGATCAGCGCGGCGGAAATAGCGAGCCAGTTTCCGAATCAATATGTAGCTCTGCACGGTAAAGTTGTTCAGCCTGTTACTCCTGTTCCA
>JGI24695J34938_10002615_pt1 | contig 13527 bp, 12 predicted proteins | sample TergutCo191P3_FD_34938 | JGI IMG/M metagenome (IMG submission 34938) | reverse complement strand
AAGGAGTTGATTGGCAATTCAAAGAAACTGACGCGCGTGTCAGACTTAAAAGACTTTATCCTGTAATTGTGTAGTGTTTTTGGTGTTACAGACTACTAGAATAGTCAGGTTTTTCCGCACCGCTTTATTGCCGTACTTTTCAGCGTACGCGTCCATGTCAAGAACGAGCATGCTGACAAAGCCGCCAGCCTCTGGTTTTATTTTTTTGATAGGGCTTGCCGCCGGTGCTGGCTTCCCGTCCTCAAGCTCGTCAAGAACCCAGCCTGACGCCGCGTCAGTTCCCATTAGAATAGCTTCCGCGAGAGTATCTCCGCCGCTTACACAACCGGGAAGATCGGGAACTTCGACAGCAAAGCCGCCTTCACCTTCATAGAAAATTGCCGGGTAAGTTAACTGCATAAAACCTCCTAATTTAATTTTGCTTGTATTATGTTTTTTATACGCATAATACACATTAAATCAAGGGAAATATTTTTGCCGGCGATCAGACTCGAACTGATACCCCATTGCTAGGAGGGGATTTTAAGTCCCCAGTGTCTGCCATTCCACCACGCCGGCAAATGTTCCGCATCTGGAACACCATCTCCATTTTACTGTTTTTAATAATTATTGGCAAGAAGCAGAAAATAAGTTACATTTTAATATATGCCGACTGTAAGTCTTTTCTATGGAATAAAAATCTCTATGAATTGGGATGACCACAATCCCCCGCATTTTCATGTTGAGTACGCGGGATATAAAGCGATAATATTAATACAGGAGTGTATTGTTGACAGTGGTTATCTTCCTGGTAAGCAATTAAAACTGGTTCTTGCCTGGTGCGAAATACATAAAGACGAATTAATGCAGAACTGGGAACTGTCTAAAGTCGGACAACCGTTAAATGCGATAAATCCATTGGTATAATATGAATATTGGCAAGTTAGATAAACGATATTTTTTTCCTCATGTATTGCAGGTTGTGCCGACAGATAATTTTGAAGTTTATGCCTACATGAATGACGGTTCTGTCAGGTTTTATGATGTAAAACCACTCTTAAAAAAAGACACTGTATTTGAACCGTTAAATGATATCAAGGTTTTTAAAGAAAAGCTGGCAATTATAAATAATACTGTTGCCTGGGATATGGGCGGAAACAGGGATGCTTATAACTGTATTGACATCGATCCTTTTGAAATTTTTGAGAAAGAGAAGGTTGCTGATCCCCTAACATAAAAATTGATAATTCAATTGTATAAAAAACCTTAAAACGCGCGCTGCTTCAATGCGATGCATTGATTTGAGCGAAATATTGGATTTATTTCTGAGTTATTCCGCCGCCAGTCTGTAAATCGCTTCAGCGTCTTTTTCTGTAAGTTTACAGTACTGTCCAATGGGACCAAAATAAACGACGCGTTTTGCCATTTCCGCGATTCGCGATGAATCGATATTCGCTTCGTTAAGACGCACAGGCATTCCGATTGAACGGAAGAAATTTTCCATGCGGAACACGCCTTCCAGCGCGGCTTGCTTGAGATCATAAAACGCGCCGTCTACGCCCCAGACTTTAACCGCGAAACGCGCTAAGCGGGCGATTGAATCTTCGTTTTCTTTTATATTGAATTTTATCCACGCAGGGAACATAATCGCGAGACCCGCGCCGTGAGCGAGATCGTAAAGGGCTGACAATTCATGATCGAGAGCGTGGCTTGCCCAGTCGCCGATCCTTCCTGTATCAAGAAAACCGTTATGCGCGATTGTGCCTGCCCACATTATCTCAGCCCTCGCGTCATAATTATTTTCGCCGCCTGAAAATATTTTTCTCGCGTTGCGGATAATGGCTCTTAACGTTCCTTCGCAAAGTTCATCTGTAACCTCAACATGAGGCTCCTTTGTAAAATAACGCTCCAGAATGTGAGCCATCATGTCGGTAATTCCGCAGGCGCTCTGATACGGCGGCAGCGAATAAGTAAGTTCTGGATTTAGTATCGAAAAAACAGGGCGGTTAAGATGAGTGTTAACGCCTCTTTTCCACGGGCCTTCCTCATTTGTGATGACACAGCTCATGGAGGATTCGCTGCCCGCCGCCGGAATTGTGACAATCGCCGCGGTCGGCAGGGCTTTTTCCGGCGATTTTTTTCGATCAAAAAAATCCCACACATCGCCGTCATAAAGAGAACCAAACGCGATTGCTTTGGCTGAATCAATCGGAGAACCTCCGCCAACCGCGAGAACAAGCTCAAGTTTTTCTTTTTTGACTATTTCAATTCCTTCCTTAACAAGAGAAAGGCGCGGATTAGGAAGCACGCCTGTCTGTTCAATCCATTCCACTCCGGATTTTTTTAAGCTTTCTTTTACCCTGTCGATAAGCCCTGAACGCGTTGTAAATCCGCCTGAATGATGGAGAAGTATTCTTTTAGCGTAAGAAGCGGTCTCGCTTCCAACCTGATCTTCTGTTCCTCTGCCGAAAATTATTTTCGTTTTATTACAGTATGTAAAGTTTTGCATATTTTTTCCTTATATTAAAAATTTCCGCCTTGCAGTTCTTCGCTCTTTTTAATTGTAGCGGCGTAGATACTGCTGATCAATCCTAAAATCGCGGAAATGGTAAAGAGCGTTTCAATGCCGGCGGTTCCCCATATCCAGCCGCCTATTAGGGCGATTAATACGCTGAAAATGTGATTAACGGATATGCCTGTTGATAATGTAGCTGTTACCTCCTCGCGGTTTTTTGAGATGCGCTGCACATATACGTTATTCGCCATGCTCGCTGTTGATATGATTTGATCCAGAACAAAGTTGCAGCAGACAACAATGAAAGCGACGGCGGGAAACCATCTGTGAGCGAAACCGTACATTAAGCATACGAAAACCAATAACAAAGTGTCGCCAACCATAACCGCTTTGTATCCGACTTTATCGATAAGCCTGCCGATTAAAGGGCTGCAAACCATTACAAAAACCGCGCATATCGCGAGCAGCATCGACATTGTAGATGCGTTCGCGTTGTATTCATGAACCAGAACATAGGGTCCGAAGGTCAGGAAGATTTGCTTGCGCGAACCGTAAAATACTTCCATTATGTAATACTTAGTAAATTTTTTCGCGAAGTAAAGGCGCTGCCTGGGAGCTTTTAATGTTGTTTCTTTCAGCGCGGCGGCTACCAAAAAAGCCGCGATCATTAATCCAGTCGCCAAGCCGAATATAATCCTGTATCCGGTCAAATCAATTCTTGAATAACCGAATCTTTCTAATAATATAAAAATCAAAGTAACAAGAATTAAGCCGGTTATTGTGCCAAGCTGAGTTATTGATGTTGTTATTCCCAATGATGATCCTGTTCTCTCGTGTTTCGCGAGTTCCATCGCTATTGTGCTTCGCACCGGCATAATAATATGTTCGCCCGCGCTGAATATCACCATGAAAACCACAACAAGGATTTTTATTAAAAAAATTCCGCTGCTTGATGTCAGAAAAATTCCGGCCATTCCGCCAGCCATTAATGCCGTGCCGAATTTAAATACCTTGCTGTCAGAAAATCTGTACATTATCGCTAAAATAAAAATTAATAATAGGCCGGGCAGTTCCCTGAACGCGTCGATTACACCGCGTTCGCTTGGATCCACATGAAGGATGTCCGACAGGTAATTATTCTGAACTCCCTGCTTCATTCCGAAAGATATTCCAAAAAGCACAAGTACGAACAAAAACCGCCCGACTTTTTCTTCTGGTTTGTAGATATTATCGATAATAGCAGGGCGCTTAAACAAAGAAGCGGGCTTTACTTTTGAGTTATTGGCAGTCATTTTTTTCCTTAAAGCGATTTTAGCATAAATTGTATTTTTTGTTGAGATATCAGTTAATCATTCGCAAGTTTTGGCAGGATTAGTTTTTCGCGATTAAATCTTTTATTTTTTTTAATTTTTCTTTGTCGCCGCAGTTTATCCAGTGTACATCCGGGATGCCTGAAAAAAAAGTTATCTGTCTTTTTGCGTAACGTCTTGAGTTCCGCGCGATAAGAGCCTTTACTCCCTCTGTGTCCCGCGACAGCCGCCATTTAACAGCGCCCGCGTCATCAATTTCCTTTACAAAAAATTCTCTGTAGCCGATAGCGCGAAGGCCGGGGTCATCAGGAGTGTATCCTTTGTTAAAAAGGGCGAGCGCTTCATCGGCAAGCCCCGCTTTGAACATTTCCTCGCAGCGCTGGTTTATGCGGCTGTAAAGCTCGTCTCTGGGACAGGACAGCCCAATGATTATAAAACGAAAATTGGATCGAGTTGTCAGACGGACCGCATCGTCAGAAGCATTATTTTTCGATTGCCCGCGCGAATCCGCTTTAAACGAAGAAAGCGGTTGTCCGCAAGTACGAAAGACTTCGACAGCGCGGAGAATCCGGTACTCGTCATTAATATGTATACGCTTCGCGCTTACAGGATCGCAGGCGGCAAGTTCATCCATTAACGCGGCGGCGCCTTTTTCCTTTAACTCAATTTTTAATTGTTCCCGTATCGCTTTATCGGAAGGAGGCGCCTCGCTCAAACCTAAAATAAAATTTTTTAAATAAAAACCAGCGCCGCCTGAAACAACCGGAAGATTTCCCCGCGAGGCGATTTCAGCGCACGCGGTTTTGGCAAGGCGGACAAAATCACCGGCGTTAAACTGCTCGCGCGGATCGCGGATATCAATTAAATGATGAGGGAGTTTTTCTCTTTCTTCTTTTGAAGGTTTCGCGGTTCCGATATCCATTCCCCTGTAAACCTGCATTGAGTCGGCGGAAATGATCTCCTCTTTTGGAACAGCGCGTCCGCCGATGTCTTCCGACCGGGAATTAAAAAGTTCAAAAAGAATATTTGTTTTTCCTGACGCTGTCGGACCGAATAGCGCCAATACAGGCATTAAATCATTTTCCAACGCTGGCGGCGGTTTTTATTCGACTTCCAGACGGAATTGCACTTCTTTGGTAAATACTTGAAGGGCGGCAAGGGCTACCATTTTTCCGTCAAAATCGTCTTTTTCATCTTTTTCAAGGACGGACGAAAGCTGATACGCTCTCCGCGAAGCGGCTGTGGTTATTTCGTACATATTATCGCTGTATTCAATGAGTTCTTTTAGTGGGAATATCATGATGACATTGTATTGAATTTTAGTTTTTTTGTCTATAGGACGCAATGTCTTATTAATTTATGAACATCTTTTCCAGGTATTCCGCGATTCCTTCTTCGGTGTTCGCGCCATAAATAAAATCAGCCGCTTCCTTTACGTTTTCTCTCGCGTTCATGGGAGCGCAGGCATAGCCCGCCGCGGTAAACATCGGGAGATCGTTTTCTTCATCTCCGAACGCTATGACTTCCTCAGGTTTTAAACCTCTGTGTTTCATTACGATTTTTAAACCTTCGCCTTTTGAAACACCCGCGTTCAGGATTTCTAAGAATGTTGGAAAGCTTCGGGTTACATTGATTTTATTTCCAAAACGTTCATTTAATAGCCGACGGATTTCATCATGGCATGACGGGTCGGCTATAAACATGCTTTTGATACAGCCGTTAATCGGAAAAGCCACGACCGCTTTTAAATCTTTTATTAAAGGAGAAATTCCTGTGTGCTTATAATAATTATCCGCTTCCGGATCGTCCTTATCAATTAAAAGAGATTCCCATGTTTTTTTGGGATCTTCCAGTCCGGTGTCAGGCGAAATTCCCGCCGGCAGGTAAACCTGATAATGGATGCCAAGTTTACGCGCTATATCGGTTCCAAAATCCACAACATCCATGCCGATTAAGTTAGCGTATAATATTTTTCCAGAAGGCACATCCGCGATTTCCGCGCCGTTAAAAAAAACCATCGGACCTTCAGCGCCGATTTCGCTCCTGTATTTTTCAGATGATTCAATCGCTCTTCCTGTCGATATTATTACCTGCATTCCCATCGAGATTAATTTTTTTAAACAATCGCGCGTCCTGTTTCCAAGGATTCCTCCGGGGAGCAGCATGGTGCCGTCAAGATCAATCGCGAGTCCTCTAATTTTTGCCGGATCGATATTTCTTTTCATAACGGAAGTATACTCATTGCGCTGGATTGGGGGAAGGGTTTTGAGATTAGAACTTCCAAAGCGCGTGTTTCATTTTAAAAAAATTTTATTTATTAATTTGGTTGTTTCAAAATTCTGGTTATTATTCATTAAAAAAACAAATATTGCGCCTGTACACAGCCTTGGGAGGCTAGAATGGCAGGAATTTGCAAAAGTGTTTACTGACGAGTCTTTCCGGCGTATTAAAATTTTTAATCTTTAAAATTATGTCCTAACGCCGGACAGACTTGCCTATAAAACTTTATTTGACGCAGCCATAGACGCCTCCCAATGCTGAATACAGCCGCCATATTTGGATGTTATATAATTTTTAACAGATGTTGTACCAAGACATTAATAAATAATGGTATTAACTACAAATACGGCATGAACGGGAAGCCTCGGCAGGTCTATACGCTCATTTATGCACGGCAAAGCCGTGTAGATTGAAAAAATTTAAACAGCGTAGCGCACAATAAAAGTAAATTAAGTTGAAAACGCGCGAAGGCTTTAGCCTGAGTAGTGCGCGTGTTTTTGCATTGGTTGTATCATTAAGTCCGATGGTATCAAAATATCACATTATGTTTTATGTTTTAATTATTCTTAGCTGCCTGAACGGAGCAGCGGACTCGTCATAAAACACTTGTGCAAATTCCTGCTATCTTAGCTGCCGGGGCTTTCCGTATATGCCGTATTGTTGTTTAGTAAGAATATTTCTTTTGAAGTTTTTGAACAGCTTCAATATGGAATTGCTTTATTTTCATACCCGTAATAAAATGAACTATTATGTCCATTTTGGAGTTTTTATGAGGGTTATTACCTTTGGCGAAATTATGCTGCGTCTCGCGCCGGAAGGTTATCTGAGGTTTGTTCAGGCTTCCTCGTATGGCGCTACTTACGGCGGGGGGGAGGCTAATGTCGCGGTTTCTCTCGCCGGTTTTGGCGTTGACGCCGCTTTTGTAACTAAACTCCCAAAACATGAAATTGGGCAGGGGGCTGTAAACAGCCTTAGAGAATTCGGGGTTGATACTTCATTAATCGTACGGGGCGGGGAACGAGTCGGAATTTATTTTCTTGAAAAAGGCGCGTCGCAGCGGCCGTCCAAAGTGATTTACGATCGCGCGCATTCAGCGATAGCGAAAGCGGCAGAAAGCGATTTTAACTGGGATGAAATATTTTCTGGCGCGCGCTGGTTTCATTTTACAGGAATCACTCCCGCGCTTTCGGACAGCGCCGCCGCGATTTGCCTGTCCGCTTGCAAAACCGCGAAGGCGAAGGGGCTGACAATTTCTTGTGACCTTAACTACCGGGCCAATCTCTGGAGCCGCGAAAAAGCCGGCGAAGTTATGGGGCGGCTTATGGAATATGTCGATATATGCATCGCTAACGAAGAAGACGCCAGCGATGTCTTTGGGATTAAAGCCTCAGGCAGCGATGTTACATCCGGCAAGATAGATCATGACGGCTACAAGGAAACCGCTTCCGCGCTTGTTAAAAGATTTAATTTTAAACAGGCGGCGATAACTCTCAGGGAATCTTTTTCCGCTAACGATAACAACTGGGGCGCCATGCTTTACGCCGCCGCGGATAACGCTTTTTATTTTTCCAGGAAATATCCTGTTCATATTGTAGACAGAGTCGGCGGCGGAGACAGTTTCGGCGCCGGATTAATTTACGCGAATCTTATGGGTATGGACGCGCGGGAAGGACTCGAATTCGCCGCGGCGGCTTCCTGTCTTAAACATTCTATCGAGGGAGATTTTAACTTTATCAGCGCTGATGAAGTTAAAAAACTTGCCGCGGGAAACGCCTCGGGAAGGGTACAGCGCTGACAGAATGAAAGACAGCAGCAGTTATCAAGATTTTAACGCGGCCGGAACTCATATAAATAACCAGCAGAGGCTTTTTCTGCTTGTAAATACCACCGCCCAGATTTTACTCGCGGCGATTGATGAAGAGTCATTGAAAAAATCCGTTTTGGACGGCATGCGCATAATCGCGGACAGTTTTAATTTTGATCGCTGTTATATCTGGCAGAATAAGCTTATAAACGGCGTTCTTCATTATACAATGCGCTTTGAATGGCGCAATAATATTAGCTGTTGTCATGACTTTGATGATAACAGCGAATTTTTTTCTTATGATGTTTTTCCGTCTTGGGAAGCGAAATTAAAAAATGGCGAATGCGTAAATGTCCTGTATAGAGATATGCCTGAATGGGAACAGAAAAATTTGATTAATTCAGGCGTAAAATCTATTTTCGCTGTTCCGGTTTATATGAATGATTATTTCTGGGGTTATATGAGCTTTGATGACTGCAGACAGGAGCGCGTCCTTGATGATGATGAAATGAATGTTCTTCGTTCAATCTGTTTAATGATAATAAACGCCATTATCCGCAGCGATCAGACAGTTAAAGTCAACAAGGAAACAAAGCATAGAGACAAGCTGCTTAATATCGTAAACAAAATCGCCGCTGTCCTGCTTCAGGCTGAGGTGAGCGAATTTGAAAACGCTCTTTTTCAGTGCATGGGTATGTTAGGTGAAACTGTCAACGTTGACCGCGTGTATATCTGGCGGAATTTTAAAGTGAACGGCAAGTTATACGCGACTCAATTATTTGAATGGTCTGAAGGCGCGGAGCCTCAGCAGGACAGCGAATTTACCCTCGACATTCCCTACGATGATAATATGCCGGGATGGGAGCAAAAACTTTCCAGAGGCGAATGCATAAACGGAATTATCCGCGACATGGATATTGCCGCGCAGAATCAGCTGTCGCCGCAGGGAATACTGTCAATTCTTGTAGTGCCTGTTTTTCTGAGGGAACATTTTTGGGGCTTTGTCGGTTTTGACAACTGCCACAGCGAACAAATTTTTAATGAGAACGAAGAAATAATTTTGCGATCGGGGAGCCTGCTTATCGCGCATTCAATGCTGCGCAACGCTCTTACCATGAATATCCGCGCGACCGCGAGTGAGCTTGAGCAAGCGCTTGAACAGGCGCAGGCGGCAAACCGCGCCAAGAGCGAGTTCCTTTCTAACATGAGCCATGAAATGCGCACGCCGCTTAACGCGATTATCGGCATGATACAAATCGGCAAGTCGGCAAATCAAATATACAAGAAAGATTACGCGTTTGATAAAATTGAAGGCGCGTCGAATCATCTTTTAACTGTTATTAACGATGTTTTGGATATGTCAAAAATTGAAGCCGGAAAATTTTCATTATCGGAATCAAAATTTGACTTTGAAAAATCAATCCGGAAAGCCATTAATGTAACCGGTTTTAAAATAGAAGAAAAAAAACAAAAGTTCGGCATGTATCTGGATTCCGATATACCTAAATTTTTATCTGGCGATGAACACCGGCTTATGCAGGTCATTACAAACCTTCTTACTAACGCGGCGAAATTCACCCCTGAACACGGTTCAATTTGGCTTAAAGCGCATCTTGATCAGAGTGAACCCGCGGATAATGATGACGGAGCGTGCACAATCAGAATCGAAGTAAAGGATACCGGAATCGGAATAAGCCCTATTCATCATGAACGGGTGTTTTCGCCTTTTGAACAGGCTGAGACAAACACTTCCCGCAGATTCGGCGGAACAGGGCTTGGGCTCGCTATTTGCAAAAGGATTATCGAGCTGATGAACGGTAAAATCTGGGTAGAATCCGAATCCGGAAAAGGCGCTATTTTTACTTTTACCGCTAAACTTAACCGCCTTGACGACAGCGATGAGGAAAATGATAAAAATATTTCTGTTACTGTTACCGCGGATGAAGAAGAGAGCCAGACTTTCAAAGGAAAGCGCCTTTTGTTAGCTGAAGATGTCGAGATTAACCGCGAAATTATTTTATCGATTCTTGAGCCTGTAGAAATTGAAATTGACTGCGCTGTCAACGGAGTGGAAGCTTTAAATATGTTTCAGTCCAATCCGGATAAATACGATTTAATTTTTATGGATATGCAGATGCCTCAGATGGACGGGCTTGAGGCGACGCGCGAAATCCGAAAACATGAATCCTATCTTGATAAATCAGACCCCGCTAACGCGCATCAGCCGGTTCCGATTATCGCGATGACAGCTAACGTTTTTAAGGAAGATATTGAAAAATGCATAGATGCCGGAATGAACGCCCATATCGGGAAGCCGCTTGATTTTTCCGAAGTAATGGAAATGATGAAACGTTATCTGAAACAATAAAGCCATGCCGACTATTAAAGATATCGCCCGCGAAGCCGGAGTCAGCGTAACCACAGTAACAAATGTCATTCACGGAAGAAATCATAAGGTAGCGCGGGATACGATAGATCGAATTAAAACGATAATCAGCGAAAATAATTATACTCCCAATCTTTCCGCCCGCGCGCTTGTTAATAAATCCTCAAAAATTATCGGGGTTATTAACCATCTTATACAGTCGCAGTCCATAAGTTTTTTTCAGGATCCTTTTCATAGCGCTGTTTTGGGCGGCATAGAAAAAACGCTTCAGGAGCGCGGCTATTACATGATGGTGCGAACTGTCGCTGACGAAGGAGAGCTTTTTTCGCTTTTTAACAACTGGAATTTTGACGGCGTAATTTTAACAGGCCTTTTTGACGACGGCTTTTTCGCGAGGCTGCTTGAGGCGGACAAGCCTATTGTGCTTCTTGACAGCTATATAAAAAACGATCGCATTTTTAATATCGGTCTTGACGATCGCAAGGGCGGTCTAATGGCTACCCAGTACCTTATTGATAAAGGGCATAAAAATATTGCTTTCGCCTCTCCAAAAATGCAGCATCATGGCGTTATAGAAGAAAGGCTTAAAGGATACAAAGCCGCGCTTAGCAAAGCAGGCATTCAGTTTGATAAAAAAAATATTTACCAGCAGGAGATAACGCTGGAAGAAGGAATCGCCCTTGGCGGAATTTTGAGCAAACGAAACGACATCAGCGCTGTTTTCGCCACAGCGGATGTTCTCGCGGCGGGCATTCTTACAGGCATTATCCAGTCGGGCAAAAAAGTGCCTGATGATATTTCCATTGTCGGGTTTGATGATTTTATCTACAGCCAGCTGACATCTCCTTCGCTTACAACAATCCATCAGGACGCGAAAGAAAAAGGATCTGTCGCCGCGGGAATCATGGCTGACTTTCTTGAAGGAAAAGAAAATCTACAGCGAAACATAATTATGCCTTTAAGTCTTATTGAGCGCGGTTCTGTCAGGAATGTAAAGTAAAGTTTTTAATCTTCTATATATTTACAAGGATAAAGTTAAAAAATATCGCGATTATTTTGCGCGTCAAGCAAACATAACTTATTATTTAAAAGTTTAATTGACACGGCAAACAGATAGGATATAAAATAATTTAGGTTTAACGTAAAACGTTATTGTCGCGATTTATTTCTTTGGAGGTGTAGTTATATGGAAAAACGAATTTTTTTCTTTGCCGCGGGAATTTTGTCTGTTTTATTAATTATATCCTGCGCGTCAGGCGAACAAGCAGGCGAGGATGATGAAATCCGGCAGTTATTTAATAATGCCTATATGAACCTGCGAATTAACGAACCTTCTTTACGGCAGGAAACGCAGCCTCTTGTATTAGCGCATTATATGCCGTGGTTTCAAAAATACGGTTATCACTGGACGGAAGGAAGCCCAAAATTCGATCCTGTCCAGATACTTGAAGATGGCAGGGCAAATATAGCTTCTCATTATTATCCGCTTACCGGAAACTACGATTCAAGCGACCCGCTGATTCTGGATTACCAGCTCGCGCTGATGAAAATGGCAGGTATTGACGGGGTGATTTTCGACTGGTATGGCATCACGGAGGGCATTGATTACAAGCCCATCCATGAAGCGACTCTCGCGATGATCGAAGCGATAAAAAATCGCAGCATGAAGTACGCGATATGTTACGAAGATCAAAGTATTACTCATTTAATTGAATTTGGAATTATTCCGCGCGATCAGGGGCTTGCGACGGCGAAAGAGACATTCAACTGGATGGCGCGCAACTGGTTTACCGATGACGCTTATGTCAAGGTTGACGGCCGCCCTGTTGTTTTATGTTTCGGACCGCAGCGGTTTTCCCGTCAGTCTGATTGGGAGGAAATTTGGGCGGATATTGATCCTAAACCGTTTTTTGTTGAGTTAGCGGGACATGCCGCGTGGGCGGACGCAAGCATGAACTGGAGCCCAATGAGTCTCTCTGTGAATGGAAGATTAACAATCGGCAGACTTGTCGAAGATTTAAACAATTTTTATTCTAGGCAGGCGAACAGACCTTTTACGGTTGGAACTGTTTTTCCGGCTTTTCATGATATTTACGCGCAAGCTGACAAAACAAGCTACGGCTACCTTGATTACAACAGGGGAGAAACTTACAAACTTACATGGACAGCGGCGGAGCGCGCGCGCGCTAACATAATCCAGATACAAACATGGAATGATTACGGTGAAGGAACCATAATAGAGCCGACCATTGAAAGAGGATACGCTGACCTTGAGTATACTCAGGATAAAAAAAGACAATGGGAACCGGCGTTTGTTTTTAATCATACCGATCTGAGAATTCCGATCGAGCTATATAAAATTCAAGCCAGCGCGGCTTCAACTGACGCGCATAAACAGGACGCCGCGGCTATTTATGATTTAATTTTCGCCAGCCGTATCGAGGACGCCAGACGAAGAATGCAGGTTTATGAAATTAATTACGATCTGGCAGTACGGCCTTTGCTTTTTGACGCTTCCGCTGTTTCAACTCCTGTTATCGAGGCGTTTGATCCGGAAGGACGGCCAAATCTCGCGCTGAGAAAACCGGTAACATCCTCCGGTTTTATTGATGTGTACAACGCGAACAGATCAGTCGACGGCAATCCCGGCACTTACTGGGAAGGCGCGGCGCGGGCTTATCCTTCGATGCTTCAGGTTGACTTGCAGGAAATGACAAGAGTTAAGACTCTTGTTCTTAAATTAAACCCGGCAAGAATGTGGAGTACCCGCACTCAGCGTATAGAGATAAGGATCAGCAATGACGGCGAACACTGGACAACCGCTGTCAGGGAAGCGGATTACGTATTTAACCCTGAAACAAACGCGAATTCCGCCGCTGTCCCGCTTGATGTTACTACCAGGTTTGTGCAGCTTGTTTTTACCGCGAATTCCGGCGCGACTAACGGTCAGATAGCTGAATTGGAGCTATACGGCGACTAATACAAATATGGAAAAAGTGTCAGTCACTGCTACTTGACAGATTTTGAAAAGTGACTGACACCTGCTCATGGTTGGATTTAGAATTCTTTATTAAAATTTTTTTTATTTTTGAATTTTTATGTTGACATTATTATTAACTGGGTATACACTACCTATTAAGGTTTAACGTTAAACCTAAAAATCATTTTTAAGGAGGAGGAACAATGAAAAAGTTTCTCAAAGTAGGCTTGTGTGTTTTTGCTATGCTTTGTGTTGCTTCAATGGTATATGGGG
>JGI24695J34938_10002610_pt1 | contig 13557 bp, 7 predicted proteins | sample TergutCo191P3_FD_34938 | JGI IMG/M metagenome (IMG submission 34938) | reverse complement strand
GCATTCCAATTACCGCCTGCGAGTATACTTTGCCGAAACTCTCGGGCGCTTCATGCAAAAGGCTTGGAAATATCGGAGCGCAGCCGAGACCTATCAAAAAAAATCCCGGAAGCGCCGTTGTATCTCCGGCAGGAATTGTAATTATTAAAATGCCGCATCCTATAATAATTTGACCCAGACGGATCATTTTTCTGTTGCTCAATTTCATTGTAATAAAACCTGATATAAACCGCCCTAATGTTATTCCAATATAATATAACGCTATCCATTGAGACGCTGTCTGAGGAGGTATGTTTTTTTCTGTAACAAGATAACTTGCTCCCCATAACCCTACAGTCATCTCGATTGTGCAATAAAGAAAAAACGCCGCCAGAACTTCTTTAACTCCGGCAACTTGTAATATGTTTTTTAGTTTTATATGCTCATGGTTATTATTTTCTTCCGCGGATTTATTTTTTTTCCATAACGGCAGAGAAATAACAAGAATGATTACAAGACAGAATTGAATTATGCCTATAGTTCTGTAACCCAAATTCCATGAATTGCCGCGCGCCAGAAAGAATGCCATTATAATAGGACCTATTGAAGCTCCTAATCCCCAAAAACAGTGAAGCCAGCTCATATGCCTGGCTTTGTAATTAAGCGCGACATAATTATTAAGAGAGGCGTCAACGGCTCCGCCTCCTAAACCTAATGGAACCGCAAAAAGACACAGATGGATGAAAGACGAAGAAAACGAAATGCCTGTGAGAGCGCCGGCTGTAAGAAGAACGCTCGCCATCGTAACGATTCCTGTTCCCAAACGCCTTATAATTCTTTCGCTGAAAATGCTGGAAACCGCCGAAGCGCCTGTCGCAATCATGGAAATAAAACCCGCGTAATGAAGCGGAACATTGAAAAAAATATGCATCGAAGGCCATGCGCAGCCGTGAAGCGAATCAGGAAGACCCAGACTGATAAAAGACAGATAAATGATTATAAGAAGAAAAAAAGTAAACAAGAGAACTCCATGTCTAATCCTATCGGGCAAGCCGGAGTTGAACCGGCGACCTCTTGGTCCCGAACCAAGCGCGCTACCAACTGCGCTACTGCCCGTAAATTCTTGGTAATTTTACCTTTTTTGAGATGGAGTGTCAAGGAGCATTTCTCATAATGACAGACAAACCATAATTTTTTACACATATTTACTCGCCTGCGCTTTCCACATTTCCATATATTTTCCTTTTAATTCTAAGAGCTCTTCGTGCGTTCCCTGTTCGATAATTTTTCCACTGTCAAGCATAAAGATTTTATCCGCGTTTTTTGTTGCAGAAAGTCTGTGCGATATAAAAACAACGGATCTTTCTTTCGCCGCTAAATTCATAGAATTATTCATTTGATATTCGGCGATGGGATCAAGTGCGCTTGAAGGTTCATCCAGAATTATAAGATTTGCGTTCTTGTAAAAAACCCTTGCTGTCGCGAGTTTCTGGCTTTCTCCGCCTGACAACGCTTTTCCGTTTTCATCAAACTCGCGGGTTAAAGTAGTGAAGATTCCCCCGCTCATCTCATTTAAACACTTGTCAAATCCGCTTAGCTTTACAGCCTTATTTAGAATATCTCTATCCGCGCTCTGTAAATCCATTACAATATTTTCTTCCACGCTTGCCGCGTAAATGCGAAAATCCTGAAAAATTGTTCCAATAAAATTACGGTATTCATCAAGATTGAACTTTCGGATATCAATACCGTCAAGCGTTATTCTTCCCCACACAGGATCATAAAGACGCATAAGAAGTTTTATAAGAGTTGTTTTCCCTGCTCCGTTGTAACCGACAATAGCGATTTTATCCATCGGATTTATTGTTAAATTGATGTCTTTTAAGATGAAATTTTGTTTATCTGTATATCTGAATGATACGTTTTCAAAACAAATTGTTTTAATATTATCTGGAACCTGTAATGTTCCGGGAGTTTCAATGCAATTACTGCTATTATTTGAACTATCACCTGATGTGATTTTATTTTCATACGCCAGAAAGTTTTTAATTTTTTTTATATACAAAGCATTCTCCACCGCCTGAGGCAGAAGCTCTGATAAAATAACCATACCATTGCGTAAATTGCCTGCCACGCCCCATAATACAAACAAAGAGCTAAAGGACATTGTTTTGCGTACAACTGTTTTGAATATCAAATACGAAAGATAAATTCCGTCAAATATAAAATCATTGAATAAATATTCGGACAAAAAACTGAGAGCCCACTTTTTTCTTACAATACTTTTCCTTATTTCAAATATTTTCTTATTTGTCTCATCAAAATTTTTATGTAATGGAAACGCGGCGCTTTTATTTAAACGAAGTTCTTTCGCGTAATCACTAAGATAAAACACACGATGAATATACGCTCTTCTCTTTAGAAAAGGCGTTTCTTTTATTTTTACCATAAAATTAAGTTTACTAATCATCTTGCCGAACACAAACCTCGCGGCAAATGATACAAGCACAAACAATAGAGATGCCGGTTCGTTTAAAACAAAATATGCGCCGTAGGCAAAGAATATTACAAGACCTGTAACCGCTTTATCCAGCAATTTAATCGTTCTTTCAACAGCGTTTTTTGATTCTGAAACAGAAAGGACAAATTCATTGTAATAATCCGGATCATCGTAACACGACAGATCTATTGATTTTGCCTTTTTATACAGCATGAGTTTCAATTTTTGCTCAGCTCTTACATGAAAGACAGGATGAATATATCCATAGTATAAATGACCGTAAGTTCCCGCTATAACCTGTAAAACTAAAATAAAAAGAATAACACGCAAAACACTGCCGAAATCACTTCCAAACTCCACAGCGTTCAATACAAAACTTACTCCGTATGTCCATGTAATAAACGGCATACCATGCCATCTGACAGCATCAAGGCATGTTAGAATAAAATACAAAGGAGAGGCCGAGAATACGGCTTTAAGCATAAACCAATTATGCATTATAGTTTCACCGACAGGCATCTTTATATTTTCATTTTTCATACTTCTGCCTCATTATCAGACAAAGGTTCAGGTTGATAATTTTTAGCCTGCATTTTATACATTTGTGCATATTGTCCATTTAGCGCCATTAATTCTTCATGCGTGCCTCTTTCAATTATTTCGCCGTTTTCAAGCATAAAGACCTCTTTTGCGTTCTTTACAGAAGACAAACGATGAGAAATAAAAATCATAAAATTATTTCTGCTTTCTTCCAGAATGCTTTCAAATAATTCATATTCAGCGATTGGATCAAGCGCGCTTGATGGTTCGTCAAACACCTTAACAGGAGCCGGATTCGCGAAAGCCCGCGCGATAACAATTTTTTGAAACTCTCCTCCTGATAAAACCTGACCTTCTTCATCAAACTCTTTAGTCAATATAGTATTTATACCTAGCGGTAAACTGTTTATTTTATCCATTACGCGGGCACGGGATAAAGAATTAATAACTTTTTCATCGGCAAGTTCTTCTGAACCGTTAAAATTACGTCCCATCATTATATTTTCTTTTACTGTTCCGGCGAAAATTTTATAATCCTGAAAAGCTGCCGCAAATAAACTGCGGTACGCCTTAAGTTTATATTTTTTATTATTAATTCCGTTAACTAATATTTCACCCTCTGTCGGATCGTAAAGCCGGAGTAATAATTTTATAATCGTTGATTTTCCGGCTCCGTTATGCCCAACAAGAGCGATTGAAGATTTTTCCTCCATCTTAAACGAAAGATTTTTAATTATTGGAACACCGCTTTTATACTCAAAACTGACATCTTTGAATTCTATACTCTTAATATTGTTATCAGGAATAATACCACCCTGATCCTCAGCGATAGTCTCTTTATGATTCATGAAAGAATGCAAGTTATGCAAAAACATCCCGTTTTTGCCGCATTCTAATATATTTCTTGCGCTGTTAATAAACGCAAAGGAAGCAAGGCCCATCATGCTTACAAGAATCGCGAACTGGCTTAACACAATAGTTTTTTCAACCAGCGCGATATACGCGCCGTATAAAATAATTCCTTCAAAAATTATCGAATAGGATAATATATACTGCCAAAAACCGTAAAATACAATTTTGCTTCTGTATTTTTTAATTACTTTAACAGTATCGTCGACAGCATTATTATATGTTTTATACAGTACCTTATATATATTGGAAAGACGCATTTCTTTTGAATAATCAGCCAGATACATAACACGGTTAACATACTCGGTTCTTCTTACAAAGGGAGTGCTCTCTTTATAACGGCGAAAATGCAGTTTACTCTGCAGCGTTCCGAAAATAAAATTACCGATAAAAGGAGACAAAACAAATAAAATTAATTTTTTGTCAATTTGAAACATTGCTGTATATGTTACAATCGCCGCGCATAATGCCGCTAAAATTTCAAACAAAAGCTGCGCTGTTATTGTTATTTTTTCGCTTGCGCCGTCTACCGCCATTGTATATTTATCGTAAAAACTGCTGTCTTCATAGCAGGCTAATTCAACATTTTCGGCCTTATTGTAAATTTCACCGTATAATTTTGAGTAAACTTTTATATCATCCAGCGGAATAGCGACATTCTTTACATACGAAGTATAGATATTTATTAATAACGTTATTAAACAAACAATTACAATATAAGTAAATATAGTCAAGAATTGCGTTCCATTCTGAATAGCGCCTGCGACATATCTCATAAAAAAGGTGCTATAGAATGTCCATACTACATAACCCAAAAAAGAAATCAATGCAACATGTATAACGCGTTTTCGCGAAATGCTCCAAAGAAGCTTTATCGCAAATACATTATTAGCTATTACCCGCTTTAATGTTATGTCATTGTCTTTAGGCTTTTTATCAGATTTCATTCTTTAATCATAAAATAAATAATTATTAAAGTATTAACATAATATCTCATTTTTTAACCAATTCTATTTTTTTTATAAAAATAATAATTAAGAATGAACATTTTTAACCATTTTTTCATCAGTTAATACATTGCGGTAAACCTCCGCGGATCCTGAATTATCCCAGCCTTGCACCGCTAAAGCAATTTCATACATTCCGCCAAGTTTCATACCCAACTCTTCCCACGTTTTTAAATGTTCGGAAACAGAGATTATTCCGCTTTTCCGAGATTCATCACGAATACTCCAATATGTTTTAAAATTTTGAATGCCTTTAATGCTGATTTGTTTAAAATATTCTTTCTCAAAAATATTATATGTGCCTCCGTCAATATTTACAGTTCCTTTATAAGCGCCGAAATGGTATATAACTCTGCTTTGTATCTCATCTTCTATAATGTAAAAGTTAATTAAGGGATCAACTGTCCAGCCGTTAACCCCAAGATAAACGCCGCCTTTTGATTTATATCTGGCGCCAAAATCAATCTTTACTGTTCCCAGCTGATCATAAGTTATTTTTTCATCATATAATTTACCTGTCCTGAAAATAGCGAAAGTTCCCCTGTTCCATTTGCACTTGAAACATCCATTTCCGGTGACGGCCATTGCTGCGCTTCCAGAGTTCTTCCAAAGCGAATAATTATATCCGTCAAGCAATCCAAGTTGATTATTTAATAATATTTCCGGTTTCAGATATAACTCATTCAAATAATTGCCGGAAGCGGATAACTTCGAAGCAGATTTTATATTTCCAATCTCGCCGGTTTTACGAAATTGCCCGGGAGTAACTCCAAACTCGCTTTTAAAAGACCTTATATAAGATTGTTCATATTCAAAACCATAAGTAACCGCAATATCCAATATATTGGCGTCTGTTTTTCGTAAATCGTCAAGACTTGATACTAACTTTCGGGAACGAATATACTCAGCGGCAGGTATGTTAAAAACAGCCATAAAAATTCGGTGTATATGGCTTCTTGAAATAGAGAATTTCTCAACGAGAGTATCGACATTAACGCCATCTCTGATACTATTCTCTATTTCAGAAATTATATAATCCAGGATGTCATACGGCCGTAACATAATAACATATAATATAATAAAAAATGAAATTAAAAATGAACTTTTTGTCTCATTAATTAGAATACAGTTTTATTCCATGTTTTATTTTTAATTTGTTATATAATAAACAAAGTCTGGCACTTACCAGACTTAAATATCGGGAGCGGCGGGGCTTACCTTCTATAAAAAAAAGCCCGTCAATTGACGAGCTTTTATCGGGAGCGACGGGGCTTGCCTTCCATTCGCAAACCTCCTGTTTGCTCACTACAGGCCGCCTACACCCACTGCCGGCGCCTTCCATGGCGCCTTTTCCTCGCATTCGCTCGGCGGGGGTTACGGTTCAAGCCCGTTCGGTTATTAATAAACAAAAACAAAGTATTTAGGTAAAACGACTATTAGAAAAAAAATTATCGGGAGCGACGGGGCTTGAACCCGCGATCTCCGGCTTGACAGGCCAGCGTGATAAACCAGCTTCACTACGCCCCCAATGTTTTTTAAAATTATCAAAAATCAGACGTTTAGTCAAGTCTTTTTAGCGGTTTTTCGCTATTTTCAAAAGACAGATAAATTGATAAACTGACCGGTATGAAGTATTCGCAAGTCTTTTTACCCACACTCAGGGAAGTTCCGCAGGACGCCGTCATCGCAAGCCACAGGCTGATGTTCCGCGCAGGGCTCCTTCGCAAACTCGCAAACGGGCTTTTTGCTTACCTTCCGCTGGGGCTTCGCTCCTTCCGCAAAATAGAAAATATCATCCGTGAAGAAATGACCTCCATCGGCGCTCTTGAGTTAAAACCGTCAGTGGTCGTTCCTGCCGAATTATGGAAGGAATCGGGCCGATGGGACTCCATTGGCGAGTCGATGCTCCGCGTCAAAAACCGCCTTGATAACGATTTTGTCGTCTCACCAACAGCCGAAGAAGTTTTCACGTCAATTGTGCGCGACGAGCTTTCAAGTTACCGCCAGCTTCCGCTCGCTCTTTATCAAATCAACACAAAGTTCCGCGACGAAATCCGCCCCCGCTACGGCGTGATGCGCGGACGTGAATTTACAATGAAAGACGCCTACTCATGGCATGCCGATGAAAAAAGCCTTGATGACACATATCAGGCATTTGGACGCGCGTACCGGAAAATTTTTAAAAGATGCGGGCTTTCAGTCATTCCGGTAAAAGCCGATTCAGGCGCAATGGGAGGGAGCGGCTCTGAAGAATTTATGGTAGAAAGCGATGTCGGCGATAATACATTGATTCTATGCAAGGCGTGTGATTATGCCGCCAATGTCGAGAAGGCTTCCTGCAAACCTGACTTTTCAGCGCAGACAACTGAAAGCGCAAAAGACGCGGCGGCATCCGTACCCGCTTATGAAAAAATTGATACGCCGAATGTAAAAACAATTGATGAACTCTGCGGCTTTTTAAAGACAGAACCGCAAAAATTTATAAAAACTTTGATCTACCGCGCGCTCAATGTTGAGCTCGATCTTTCATCCGCGCCGGGCTGCGGTAAACTTGAACGTAAAAAACCATCGCCTGGAGCGCCTTCTGTATACGCGGAATGTTTCTTCGCTGTCGCGATTCGCGGCGACCTTGATGTCAATGAAGTGAAACTTGCCGCCGTTTTAAAAGCAAGCGAAGTCTCTCTCGCATCTGATGCCGATGTTACACGCTTAACATCCGCTCCTGTCGGGTTCGCAGGTCCTGTCGGACTTAATTCACTTCCTATTGTTGCTGACCAAACTGTTACAGCAATGTCGGACGCGTTTACAGGAGCGTTGGAAAAAGACAAACATTACAAACATGCTGCATACGGACGCGATTTTGATGCATGGCTGGTTGAAGATGTCCGCACTGTAATAGCCGGCGACAAATGTCCTTCCTGCGGCGGCGAACTGTACACAAAGATGGGCAACGAACTCGGACACATTTTTAAATTGGGTTACAAGTACACTCTTTCAATGAACGTAAACTACCTTGATGAAAACGGCAAAAGCCAAATGCCCACAATGGGTTGTTACGGCATCGGCGTTGATCGCACACTCGCTTCCATCATCGAAGAACACCACGATGACGCAGGCATCATCTGGCCTGTCACAATCGCGCCTTACCAAGTTATTATAGTCCCTATAAAATACGACGGTGCGGTTAAGGAAACCGCCGATAAACTGGCTTTTGATTTACAAGCGCAAGGCATTGAAGTGTTACTCGACGATCGAAACGAACGCCCTGGCGTAAAGTTCAACGACGCGGATTTAACCGGAATTCCATACAGGATTGTAATCGGCGACAAAGGCTTGGCGGCTCCTGTTCCTCAGGTTGAAGTAAAACGCCGAAGCGAGAAAGAAAATTACATGGTAGATTTAGATAAAGCAACGGCGGAACTCGCAGAGAAAATAAAAAATGAGTTGAAGCAATATATTTAACCACGAACCGTACAAACCAACTCGAACTCGCTGTCCGCATCACTCTTCTTAACCAAGAAAACAAGACAGTATCTGGGATTTCTCGGGGATTAGGTAAAAATTACGAAGTATTAGTTCGTGGTGTTCGTATGGTTCGCGGTAAAACTCTTTTCTACAACCCCATTACCTTTTTAAAGTTAATAACAATTTCGTCAACCATCGGTCTTGCGTCGATGTCAACTAACAGACCCTTGCTGCGGTAATAATCAATTAAAGGAGCGGTCTGGGCGCGGTAGACTTCAAGGCGCTTTTGAACAGCTTCCGGTTTATCATCATCGCGCGTGTATATCTCTCCGCCGCAGTGATCGCAGACATCGGGATTTGACGACGGATTAAAAATCGTGTGGAAGTTAAAACCACATTTTCTGCAAACGCGCCTTCCTCCAAGACGTTCAAGCACTCCTGAATCCGGTATATCAAAATTTACAACTTTCTCTACAGCAGAAAAAGTCGCGAGAGCTTCCGCCTGCGGAATTGTTCTTGGGAAACCGTCTAAGATATAGCCTTTTTGAACATCATCTTTCGCAAGACGTTCTTTTACAAGCGCGATGGTTGTATCATCATCAACAAGTTTTCCGGCGTCAATTATGGATTTCACTTTAAGACCTAACGGCGTTCCTTCCGCAATCGCTGCGCGGAAAATCGATCCTGTGCTTATTTGCTGCACTTTTAAAATATCTACAGCTTTCACAGCCAAAGTACCTTTGCCAGCTCCCGGAGGTCCTAAAAATATTAATTTCATTATTATCTCCTTTTTGATATTATACAGCGATATGGCAAAATGAACAAGATATTAAATACAGAAGATTTCACACAGAAGCACAAAGGCACGAAGAAATTTTTCTTAATGTATATATAACTGCCTTTTTACCGGAAAGTAATATCGGTATTTGGGTTTGCAGTTCAAAAGACGATGGGATTGCTTTTGTAAAATTTTCATCATTCGCATACAGCACTGCTGCTCTGCCGCCGTCTTTAAGCAGTTTGCTGAATACTTCAAACATTTTTACCAAAAAACCGTCATCGCCGCTTTTTTCAAAATGCCCCCACGGCGGATCTGTTACAATCGCGTCAATTCCCGGCTGCTTGCGCGACTGACCGCTTTCGGGCGGAGAGGTAAGCAAATTGCCGGTCAAGTTCACTTCCCCAAGGAGTGACGGCAATTCTGAAAAATCCGTTGTGAAAAAATTGAACTCGCTTTTTTTTCGTTTTTTAAATCTTGCGGCGGAATATCCGGCGGCTTCACTGTTATTGTCGCAGGCGATAAATTTTGTTATGTGAAAATATTTGAACGCGGCTTCCGGTATCGAACCATAACCGCAGAAAGGATCAAGAACAACATCGCTGTGAACAAGGTTTGCGAGGCGGCATAAAACCCAGGCAACAGGCGGCGGAAGCTCACCCTTGTGAAGCGTTTTATCCCATGAAGAACGCAAGGTAAGACGCTTCATGAAAACGGAAAAATTGATTCGGCTTATATCGTCTCTTCGATATAAAAACCAAAACTCGGTATCAGGCAAACTGCGGTTTACTTTTAGACCGGAAAGCCGTGAAATAAAATTCTCGGCTTGCAGACGCAGTTTTTCGTCAATTGCCGCGGGAACATTTTCATTTGAAATAACTATTCTGAATGTATTAAAATTCCTGCTATTATTAGCAATAACGCCTCTTGAATCAATTTCTTTTATTAAAATAGAATTAATAAAACTTTCTAATACACTAACAGATTGTTTCCCGTTTCCTCCGTTTTTATATTTAGCCGCGATAACATCTTGTGCCTCTGTGCGAAATTCTTCTTTCAAATTAATTACTGCGAAAATATTATTAAAACAAAAAAAGTTAAGTTTATCGTATGATGTTTCAGTCTCAAAAAGAACCGCGCCGTCAAGAAGTTTGTGAATCTTTACGTCAGAAAGACGCTCTTTGATTACTTTCTCAATAAAATCCCGCAAACCGGGAATAAACGCCGCATAAAATAAATTATTTTTCACTGCACACAAGCCGCTGTCAGCTGCAGCCGGTTGTTCCGCCGCAGGTGTCGCACTTCATGCAGGTTCCGTTTCTTACCAGCGTGAACGAACCGCACGACGAGCATGGGTCTCCTTCGTAACCTTTAATGCGCGCCTGCACAATTTTAATTACTTCGCTCTCCTGCGGATACGATTCTTCAAATCTTGACTGCTCCATAAGCGAAACTTGAGAATGCGTCTGCGGGACATGCGCCATCGGAGACTGCGAAACAGATGCGTTAGGTGAAACAGGTCCCTTTACAGACCCTCCTGAATTAACCGGAGTGTTTTGAATTTGCTGCGGCTGTTTTGCGATTTTATTCGCCGGAACTGTTACGCTTGCCGGTCTGAAACCAGCCGGGCTGTTTTTTTCTGTGCGCGGTTTGGGATCTGACATTCCGGCTTCGCTCTTTGTCGCTGTCGCGATTAAATCATCAGGTTTTACCTGCCCAAGGTCGCTTCGTTTCAGATAACTAATCGCAAGGTCGCGGAAAACATAATCTATTACGCTTGTCGCCATTTTTACATAATCGTGTCCCTGCACCAAACCGTTCGGTTCAAATCTTGAGAACGTAAAGGCGTCAACATATTCTTCAAGCGGAACGCCGTACTGAAGCCCAAGGGAAACTGTAATAGCGAAACTGTTTAAAAGGCTTCTGAATGCCGCGCCTTCCTTGTGCATGTCAAGGAAGATCTCTCCGAGACTGCCTTCTTCATATTCGCCTGTTCTTATAAAAATTGAATGACCGCCGATTTTCGCTTTTTGAGTGTAACCCATTCTGCGGTTCGGAAGCGGTTTTCTGAGACCGCGCACATTTGACGATTTTTTACGATCAGGCGCGGAAGAAGGAAGATCCAATCCCTTCTCAACCTTAAGAATAGTGTCAGCTAACGGATCGGCTCCCGGCGCGAACGTGTTAAGCGGCTGAGAAAGTTTTGATCCATCGCGGTAGAGCGCTACAGCTTTAAGCCCTGATTTCCACGAAACCATGTAAGCGCCTTTTACATCATCATAATTGGCGCTGTTGGGCATATTGATCGTTTTGGAAATCGCACCAGAAATAAAAGGCTGTACCGCCGCCATCATATCAATATGAGCTTTCCATAAAATCGATCTCTTTCCTTTTTTTCCTGACGGAGCGGCTGTGTCAAAAACCGCGTAATGATCTTTTTTAAGCCCTGGCGCGCCTTCAAGCCCCATCGTACCGCAGGCAAAAAGTTCCGCGTCATCAATGTCCTGAGTGCTGAATCCAAGATGTTTTAAAATGCTGAACCCCTGAAGCGACCATGTTGACTCCGGGATTTTCAATGTTTCTTCTACAAATTCTTTTCCAATTATATACGGATTAAAAACGCCTTCAAGATTAAGCGCGGTTTTTAAATTGTCTTCTATGTGAGAAATAACTTCCGGCGTAAATTCTTTTTCTTTTAGAGTTTCATGGCTGATTGCAGGCGCGCCGCTGAGGGTTTTTCTTCCTGTCGCGTAGGCGACAATTTCTTCTATTTCCTGCGGCGAGTAACCAAGGTTTTCAAGCGCAGGCGGCACAGATTGATTAATGATTTTAAAGTATCCGCCTCCCGCGAGTTTTTTAAATTTAACAAGAGCGAAATCAGGTTCTATTCCTGTCGTATCGCAGTCCATTAAAAGACCTATCGTTCCTGTCGGGGCAATCGCGGTAACCTGCGCGTTACGATAGCCGTGCAGTTTTCCCAAATCCAGCGCTCTGTCCCACGCTGATCTCGCGGCATCCAGAAGATAGAGCGGACAGCAAGCGGGATCGATTCCCTTTGGATTTGTGTGAAGCCCTTCGTATTCGCTGTCTGACGCGTTATTTACAGCGCGTCTGTGATTGCGTATAACGCGAAGCATATTATCAGCGTTTTCACCGTAACGGTCAAAAGAACCGTGTTCCGACGCCATGCGCGCTGACTGCGCGTACGCTTCGCCTGAAAGAATTGCAGATAACGCGCTCGCTACCGCTCTTCCCTGCTCTGAATCATAAGCGAGCCCCATAACCATAAGAAGCGTTCCCAGGTTCGCGTAACCCAAGCCAAGGGTGCGGTATTGATAAGAAAGTTCCGCGATGCGCGGAGCGGGAAACTGCGCCATCACGACAGAGATTTCAAGAATCGTCGTCCAGATGTCAATCGCGTGAAGATATCCGCTGACATTAAACATTTTATTACGCTTGTCATAAAGAGAAGCAAGATTTATTGACGCCAGATTGCAGGCGGTGTCGTCAAGGAACATATATTCAGAGCAAGGGTTGGAAGCGCGAATTTCTCCGCCTGCCGGGCATGTATGCCAGTCGTTAATTGTAGTGTGGTACTGGAGGCCGGGATCGGCGCACTGCCAGCTCGTCTTCGCGATATCATTCCAGAGTTTCCGCGCCTTTACGGTTTTTACAGGATCGCCTGCGGTGCGGTTTTTCAACTCCCAGTCGCCGTCACTTAAAACAGCGCGCATAAACTCATCGCTTAAGCGAAGAGAGTTATTTGAACTCTGTCCGGAAACCGTGTTGTACGCTTCATCATCCCACGCCGTTGAATATTGACTAATATCAACTTCTTCATCGCCCTGCTCAAGGCGGCGAAGCTGCTGATACAAATAAGAAGGCGGAATTTTATCACCTAACGCCGCGCGCAGTACAAGAGCAAGCTCGTGATTTTTTTCAGCGTTGAATTTATCTTCTTCAGGACCGCGGAAACTTGCGAGCGCTCTCTTCACAGCGTCAATATGTTTTTTTAAAATTAATGAACCGGTTACCATCGAAGCGACTTTATGCTCTTCACCCGCTTTCCAGCTGATGTATTTTTCAACATCAGGATGATCGATATCAAGGGTTACCATCTTGGCTGCGCGTCTTGTTGTGCCGCCCGATTTAATCGCTGAAGCGGAACGGTCGCTTACTTTTAAAAAAGACAGAAGCCCTGAAGAAACGCCGCCGCCTGAAAGATTTTCGTTCATGCCGCGTATGCGCGAAAAGTTTGAGCCGGTTCCTGATCCGTATTTAAAAAGACGCGCTTCGCGTGTCATAAGGTCCATGATACCGCCTTCATTTACAAGGTCGTCATCAATGGAAAGAATGAAACAGGCGTGAGGCTGAGGACG
>JGI24695J34938_10002608_pt1 | contig 13565 bp, 7 predicted proteins | sample TergutCo191P3_FD_34938 | JGI IMG/M metagenome (IMG submission 34938) | reverse complement strand
ATATCCGCCGAAAAGAGCGCGTGCGGTTGCTAATGCGGCGTAAACGATGGCATTTAATCTATTGCTTCTAAAAGTCCTGATATTTATTATGCGGATACCTTTATAGTTTTTGTCAGGTTTATATTTCTTTTTATGGGACAAACTGCGTTCATAGCGGTTATAAGCGTCTACCTCAAAGCCGCGTTCCACCAACCGCGTCGCCAACTCATTAACGACCACCTCTACCCCGCCCTCACGCGAGGGGATGCGCTTATGCCCGATCATTGCAATTCGCTTATATTTTGGCACCCGATCAAATTTTCCGTTGAAAAAATCTTCATATCCTTTTATCAGCGCTTTGCTGGTATGCTCCCAACTAAGTTCATTGATGATTCGATTGTATCCGAACTCACCCATTTCTTGACGCTTACGCGGATTTTCGAGCAAACTAAGGATTTTATCCGCTAAGTCTTTGGCATTGTTTTGCTCGGCATATAATGAAGCATCCTGTGCGGAATAACGGCCTTCTTTTAAATCGAATTGGACGATCGGCTTTTTTAATGCCATATATTCCAGGATTTTGTTCATCGTTGATTTGTCATTCATGCTATTGTATGTATCAGAATTTACACATACATCCGCCGTATTCAGATAGTCCAGTAGCTGCTCATCCGGTACGCGGCCTGTAAATTCGACGCAATCTGCCAGTTCCATATCGTTACACAATTTTTGCATTTCTTCAAGGTGATTTCCACCGCCGACAATCCCCCAGAAAATATCATCCCGATTAAGTTCTTCCTTTAGATATTTTGCCGCCTCCAGAATATATTCAATACCCTCCTGCGCGCCGATTACACCCAAGTAACCGACCATGTATTTCTTTCCGCGTTTAATGCTTTCGACGGGCGGCTTTATTTTTAGTCTCTCGAACTTGGGGCCGCTGCGAAGAACGACGACCTTATTCGGATTCATTTTTCCGCGCTTTATTGCAATCTCTTTGTATGATTCATTAGTTACAAATGCAAAAGTTGAGTGCTTGAATGTTTGCCGTTCGAGATATATTTGACTTAGATATAAAAGGTTTTTTATTAATCCTTTTCTTCCGAATTTCGCTTCGAACAGTTCCGGGCAGATATCATGGTGGTCGAAAACATATTTAACACCGTATTTTTTGAATTTTTTTGCAACTAAATAAATATTATCGGGGGGGTTACAACCATGGATGACATCAAAGCCAATTTCTTTAAAAATTAGTTTTGCTAATCTTTTTTCTTCTTTTAACGCTTTTGAATATTCGCGTAAGTAACCGAAAGCCGCACTGCCTTCAAAGGGCAAATCATGGCGGAAGATATTGACACCGTCAATAACCTCACGCTCACGGTCATATCCTTTACCTTTAGGGCAAATAACGGAAACAATATAACCATTCTTGACTAGGGTAGTCGCTTCCTGCCAAACGCGGGTGTCGAAAGGGACAGGTAAGTTCTCTACGATGATAAGGATTTTTCTCTTCATTACTGCTTCAATATTATTCACACACACCTCTGTACAATTAACGGCAATTTGCCGCGTTTGGTAAAAATTAGGTCTTTGTTTATTTCTACTTCGATATCAATTGCTTCCCCCAGCTTATCTTGATAATATCTTTCAATTATTTTGCGGTCGCTTTCCCCCAGTTCATTAATCGGACAAATTAACATTTTTGCTTTTCCATGTTCTTCTTGGACGAACTGCTGGTTAGCGACTTTATCCAAAATATTATTGTGGATATATAAAGTTGCGGCGGATATGATTTCGCCGTTTTTGCCATATAAAATTCCGTCACGGTGTCCAGTTATCAAGTACGAATCATGCTCCGAAAGATAAGAAGTGCTATCATCAAGTTCATAACGGATTAAGGGCATTTTCTGATTTAAAAAACCTGTTGTTACGACACTTGAACCGGGTTGTCTGCATAGTTCGGTAAAGCAATAATAATGATTAAAGCGATACCCTTCCGAAACTTGTTCGGCAAAAACAGACCTTTCGGTATGACCATAATAAGCATATGATTTTATCCCTAATGTCTTTTCGATAAAATCACGCTGGTAATCATAGATGTTTTCGGATATAAATAATGTTGCCTTAAATCTATTCTTTAAGTTAATTCCTGCTTCTTTGGCATATTTGCAGAAACTATAGACAGCCGAGGGGTGTCCGTGAATAAAATCGGCATTAAATTTATTGATTAAGTAAACGTACCTTCGAATTGACCCTGCATTTATTGCACAAGGGTTTAGTTGTATTTCATTATAGATAGGATTATATTTATTAAGCTTACTACCGAAATCAATGCCACCCCTAAATGATGCAATTTTCGAAGTTTTGTAGTCATATCCTGCCTTCGACCAAAAATGATAAATAAAAGCCCTCTCCCGATAAACTAATTCTTTATCAAGCAGTACTTTTAAAGAAGTGCCTGAACTCCCCCCCGACATCGACAAGTAATAGTCGCTAATATCATCTGCTTGTAATTCATCGAAATTCGCATCAATATCCGTCCTTGTCAACAGCGGGATTTTTTTCATTTCCTCAGTATCTTTAAAGTTGTATACATCAAAACCGCATTGGTCGAAGAGTTTTTTGTAATAGCGGGTATGCTCATAACCTCGAGTCAGAGTCTCTTTTAATTTGTTAAATTGTTCTTCCTTGATTATGTCAAGCGGTGTTGCATCCATTTTCAATAGCTCCGTGTATTGGCTAATGAAAATGGGATTATTAATTAATTTACCTCTGATGTATGAGCCAAATAGTATTTTTATTGAATCAGGTAAGGCTGTATTAAGTTTTTTGAGAAGAGTACTTTTCATGTTTCACCCAATTAATATTTGACATATGAAATAAATTTTATTATAATATACTTAGCAAGAGAGCCGATGGCTAGATGTAGCCTAGCCGCCGGCAAACCTTTAGTTACAAAGTAACGCCCGGTCTGTCAAGAGCGAGGGCGTTACTTTTTGCGTTTCACAATTTTAACTACAATTGATATAATAGCACAAAGCATGATTACGAATGTAAATAGCTCATTGTATGTAACCATAAAGTTTAGTCTTCGACTAAACTAAGCATGTACACAAAATGCAAAAAACGCATTTTGGCACTGATGCCCCATCGGCTCTCTTGGCAAGCCTATTAAATTAAAATTCGGTTTTTATCATATCACGGTTCAGCGCATCTTCCTGAGCTTTATTATTATTAATATTTCCCCAACTTATACCTTCGTAGTTACCTTCATAGTCTAACTCTTTGTATTGTCTTACTAAATCGACGATTACCTTATGCGGATATCTGATAGGTAACTCGGCAAATTCTTTCTCTTTATTAGTAATAACCAACACATCCGTAACAGCGGCAACCGCATCTAAATCATCAGTAATGATTTCATGTAAATGCGGTAATTTCGCCGCAATGAAATCCGCATTAGTGCCTGTCAGCTGCGAGATACGGACGTTCTTATCGTATATGTGTATTTCATATCCTTTTCCCAAAAGATTTTCTACCAAATCAACGCTGGGGCTTGAGCGCAAATCATCGGTTCCCGATTTAAAACTCAAGCCTAAAATGCCGATTTTACGTTTGCCTTTACTTTCGATAATCTCAATTGCTTTTTGCTTTTGTTGCTCATTGCTAATGCTTATTGCATTGATAACCGGAACATCAATATATAAATCATGGGCCAGTGTTTTAAGCGCCTTAGAATCCTTGGGCAGGCAGGATCCGCCATAAGCAAACCCCGGCTTTAGGTAGTAGGGGGAAAGATTTAGCTGCGTATCTTTGCAGAAAATTTCCATGACCTTGTGGCTGTCGATATCAAGTTCTTTACAAATATTTCCGATTTCATTACCGAATACTACCTTCAACGCATGAAAAGTGTTATTAACATATTTCATCATTTCGGCTACTGCTATATCTGTCGCAACGAACTCACCCGGGATATCTTTATATAATTCCGCAAATTTTCGCTTCGCCTCTTCATTATCGGTTCCAATCAAGGTAAACGGCGGATTCATGTAGTCCTGCACCGCTGTCCCTTCACGCAAAAACTCCGGGTTAGATACAATGGCAAAATCCTTGCCGCATTCCTTCCCCGAAATTTCAGCAATCAAATCGCCTACTTTTTTATTGGTACCCGGTAAGACTGTACTGCGGATGGCGATAATATGAAATGTCTCTTTATCCTTAAGTGCTTCACCAATCTGCTTGGCGACCGCATAAATATAGTTAAGGTTTAAATGACCTTCTTTACTGCTCGGGGTACCGACACAAATAAAGGAAATTTCGGATTGATGAACCGCATAATGAGAATCTAATGTCGCTTCTAACATTTTTTTCTCATGAGCTTCTTTGATTAACTCATCAATTTCTGCTTCGATGATGGTCGGGCGGCCTCTATTAATTAAATTTACTTTATTTTCCGAAATATCATTACCGATTACATAATGACCCAGTTTCGCTTGACATGCCGCACCAACACAACCGACATATCCAAGCCCCAAAATACTGATTCTCACTGATTATCTCCTAATGTACTATTTTTATTTTCATACTATGCTAATCCTCTTTCTCTCCCAATTAAACATAAGCTTTCTGCTTCCCTTCCAAAGTATAGCAAATAAAAGATATCATTTCAAGCTTTACTGTAATATGATTCAGCGAAATACGATTCCGTTTATCGAATATTAGTTATGAAATTACTCTTTGCAATTATTAATTTAGTGTAGTAAAATGTAGAATGTAAGAAAAATCGAGGTGCAAATGAGCAAAGTATCAATCGTAATTCCCGTATATTACAACGCCGACACATTAATACCGCTTTATCATGATATGAAGGCGAAAATTCTTGACAAGCTGGATTATGAGCTTGTTTTCGTTGATGATGGCTCAGGGGATGATTCATGGAATATTATGAATCAGATTAAAGAAATGGATAGCAACGTTGTTTTAGTTAAGCTATCGCGAAATTTCGGCGAACATGCCGCCTTGTTGGCGGGTTTGTCTACCAGTACGGGCGATTGCGCTGTTACGAAGCAGGCCGATTTGCAAGAAGATTCGGAAATTATTCTTGAAATGTACGAGCGCTGGAAGAATGGCTATAAAGTCGTTTTGGCGGTTCGGGAAAAACGGGACGAAGGATTTGTGAAGAAATTTTTTGCCCGCCTTTACTATATGTTAATCCGTTCATATGTCAATAAGCAAATGCCGCTGCAAGGTTGTGACTGCTATTTGCTTGACCGCCAAGTAATCGGTGTCTTAGAAATGCTGGACGAGCGTAATTCTTCTTTGACATTACAAGTTTTGTGGACAGGATTTAAAAGTGATAATGTCTATATCCACCGCCGAAACAGGGAAATCGGTAAATCAAGATGGACTCTCAAAAAGAAACTGCGCTTGGTTATGGATTCATTGATGAGCTTCTCAGAAGTTCCGATTCGGATTATGTCAGGTGTCGGTTTACTTTTCTTTATAATTGCTTGTGTATTGGCTGTTTTGGTCGTTTTAGAGTACTTTTTGCTGGGTACGCCAATGATTGGCTGGACATCTCTAATGTGCGTGGCTCTTCTGTCTTTCGGGATTATGATGCTGGCAATGGGGGTACTGGGCGAGTATATCTGGCGCACACTTGACGCTTCAAGGAATAGACCCCCCTTTTTGATTGATGAAATCAGGAAGTAGAGTTATTCTTCACACTGCATATAGCTAATAAAGATAATCCCGGTAAGCGAATACCGATTTTACTTAGGAATTTATTTATGGCGAAATCTACATTCAAGCAAGTTTTTAAGAATTGGGTAACAAAACCCTTTTCTTGATACTTCCAGCTTGCTGTTAAATATTCTTCGGGATCATACTTTTGCTTCTTAATTTTTTCCCATACTCTAAGCACAAATAATAATGTATAGAAGTGATATGTCTTAACGATTTCCAGACCGGGCACTTTAGCTATAGTCTCACGGAAGGTCTTACGGCTGTACCGTCTCAGATTTTTTATTAGTATATCATAGCCGGAAAACAGAAATGGGTACGCAGGGAGAGTAAAAAAGAAGTATCCGCCATCAATTGTTTTACTTACCATCTGATTAAGAAAAGCGGCATCATCTTCGATGTACTCAAGAGAATCCATCATTATCGCATAGTCGAACATCTCATTCACTTGGCTAAGATAATGGTATTTTGTTACATTTCCATCTTTGCCAATCTCTGCGTAAGCGATATCAACTGCATGTACCTCATCATTGGGAAATTGCTCACCGAGAACTTGATCAAAGTATAAGTCACCTGCTCCGATGTTGATATACTTTAATTTAGCTTTTTCTTTATGCATATTAGTAAGATAAGGCTTAATTATTTTAATAAATGATTTCGTTCGGCTTAATTCCCATGGATGTCTATTAAAAATGACGCCTTTTGTTTCATTAAGATCCATTGTAACCTCAAGGTGATATCCTTCGTTTCACTCAGGATGACAATTGCTTTACTTTATAGAATGTAACTACGTTATTAAATATAATATAAAGATGTAATTTAAGCAAGTCAAAAATAACGGTAACGAATGTTGCCGCTCAGGTAAAGTTGCATCAATAGATCGGATATCTTAGCTAAGAGATAATAGCAACTTTACAAAACGTGACAATTTCATTATAATTAGACATAAAAGGAGACTGCCATGCCGATTAAAACAAATGCTTCCGCTTCATCCGAAATATCAGCTTTGGAAACAGAAAATGCCCGCGTTTCATATGAAGCCGCTTTGGAAAGCATTGTTTTGCTGGAAAATGATGGTGCATTACCGATTAAAACAGGTAAAATTGCCCTCTATGGCAATGGCGCCTGGAAAACGCTGAAAGGCGGAACAGGAAGCGGCGAAGTCAATGAAAGACAGAGCATCTCAATTCAAAGCGGTCTCGAAAATTCCGGATTTACCGTCACGAACAAAAGCTGGCTTCATGATTATCGTGCTAAGTTCGGCATCGAAAAAAATAAACACCGTGAATTTGTTTCTAACAGGCTAAAAGAAGCGCTTCTTAAATTTCGTTTTGGAGCGGTTCAGGATATCATGGGTTTACACTTCAATCATCCCTATGGGCGGATGATGAATTTAGAAGACGTGGAAGAAAGTGCTTGCGACACTTGCCTTTATGTCCTATGCCGTCAGGCAGGCGAAGGCATGGATCGCAGTCCTGACGATTCGTCGTTTAACCCCTCTAAGGAAGAACTTGAGCAACTCCGCTTTTTAGCTAAGAATTATAAGAAAACAATTGTTGTCATAAATACAGGGGCTTTGATGAATTTAAGCCCGATTACAGAGATAAAAGGAATCAATGCCGTCATTTATATGGGGATGCTTGGCGGTTTGGGCGGTTTTGCTTTGTCGAATATCATCACAGGGAAAACGATTCCGTCAGGTCATTTGACGGCGACTTGGATGAAGTCTTATGACGATGTCCCTTTCGGGCGAACCTATGGCAAGCTGGCGAGCATCGCGGCCGAAGCCGATTATAAAGAAGGAATCTATGTCGGCTACCGCTATTACGACACCTTTAATGTCGCACCCCTTTATGAATTTGGTTATGGTAAAAGCTATACCACTTTTATGTTCCAATGTATGTCGGCGGTAGCCCAAAAAACCATCATCTCAATGCGTGTTTCCGTAACGAATACAGGCGGGGATTATGGCGGGCGCGAAGTGGTTCAGGTATATGCCTGCGGCCCTAAAGCGACCGAACGCCCTTACCAGCAACTGGTTGCTTTTGCCAAGTCCAAAACCCTTGCTCCCCAAACATCGGAAGAGCTTGAGTTAAGCTTTGATATCAAAGATTTAGCGCGTTATGACGAAACGACTAATACTTTTATTCTTGATGCGGGAGAATATGTGGTTCGAATCGGCAATTCCAGCCGTAATACCATCCCTTATGTCTCGGTTATGATTGCCGAAAATGTAATTATTTCCCGTCATCTTCCGCTAAACCGCGAGCGCCAACCAATTACGGAAATCGCTCATCCTGCCAATAAAGAAAGTAACGGGCATATGAACCGTTCCAAAAATTTCTTCTTAAAAGCTGATAATCGTGAACCGATTTTTCGCATAATTATTAAAGTCGATGAATTTTCAAGTCATGATTACACCGTCAGAATGGAAAATATTTATCAGGCGGAAAACTATCTTGATGATGAAAACGAAGACGTCGGCAATATTCTTAAGTCCTTGACGGTTAATGATTGTGTTGATGTGGTCGTCGGCGACGGACTTGATCTGGCGGGGAAAGAGCATGATTTTACCTGCCCGGGTGCCGCGGGTTATACAACTTCTAAGTTAACCGCTAAAGGTTTACAGAACATTGCTCTTTGTGACGGCCCTGCCGGAATCAGACTTCTAAAAACAGCGGCAATCAAAGGCAAAAAAATAAAACCGATGGAACCAACGATTTCCCTCTTCAAATATTTACCGAAAATCATCTTAAAAATAATGATGGGGAATCCTAAGAAAGATCAGCTTATTTATCAGTATACGACCGCTTTCCCTGCTGCCGCTACGCTTGCGCAATCTTGGAATACGGAACTGATGGAAGATGTCGGACGGGCGATCAGCAAAGAAATGACTGAGTATGGTGTAACATTTTGGCTGGCACCGGGGATGAATATTCATCGCAACCCTTTGTGCGGGAGAAACTTTGAATACTATAGCGAAGATCCCTTGCTCAGCGGAAAAATGGCGGCGGCGATTACCAAGGGCGTTGAGGCGACTCCCGGTAACTTCGTTACGCTCAAACATTTTTGCTGTAATAATCAGGAAACGGAACGCTTACATATGTCAAGCAACGTCGGTGAGCGGGCGTTGCGGGAGATTTATTTGCGCGGTTTCGAAATCGCTGTCCGCGAAGCTAACCCTACAGGGGTGATGACTTCTTATAATAAGTTAAATGGAATCTATACGTCCAATTTTTATGACCTTTTAACCAGAGTTCTCAGGCATGAATGGGGCTTCGATGGTGTCGTTATGACCGACTGGATGGCAACAATGAAAGATGCCGCCAATCCTGCGCTATGTCTTAAAAGCGGTAATGATTTGATAATGCCGGGGACGAATAGGGATAAGAAAATAATTCTTAAGGCGCTTAAGAAGGGGCGGATTAATGAAAATGATCTTCGCCGCAGTGCCGCCGCGGTGGTGAGGGCGATTGTTAGGGGGCGTTCATCTTCTTAATCTAAGTGCATTCAGAAGCACAGAAATGCTCGAAAAACTCATTGCCGCCGCCGCGATCATCGGTGATAAAAGCGGTCCGCCGAAAATATATAATAAACCTGCGGCAATCGGGATTCCTGCTACATTGTAGCCAAAAGCCCAGCACAAATTCTGCTTGATATTGCGAATCGTCGCTCGGGAAAGATTGATAGCGGTTCGGACGCTCATTAAGTCATAGTGAATCAAAACAATATCGGCACTTTCGATTGCGACATCTGTTCCGCTTCCCATCGCGATACCGATGTCAGCTTCCGCTAAAGCCGGAGCGTCATTGATACCATCTCCGACCATTGCGACTATTTTCCCTTGTGCCTTTATCTTTCTAATCGTTTCTGCTTTATCCCCCGGAAGTACTTCGGAAAGAATCTTCGTGATTCCGACTTGTTTAGCTATTGCATCCGCGGTGAGTTTATTATCTCCCGTAATCATAATTACCTCAATACCCATCTGACGGAGCCCGCTGATCGCTTCCAAACTATCCGCTTTCACCATGTCTGATACTCCGATAATACCCGCGGCTTTTTTATCTATGGCAATGTATATCGGCGTCTTACACTCCTCGGCTAACATATTATAGTCATCCTTAAGTTTGCTTAAGTCAATGCTATGATCGTCCATCAATTTAACATTCCCAATCAAAACATCTTCGCTGTTTATGCGGCAAGCAATTCCTTTTCCTATAATTGCATGAAAATCTGCAACCGAAAGTAAATCTATCTTTTCATCTTCTGCTTTACCGACAATTGCCGCGCCGAGCGGATGTTCGCTGTTTTTTTCGGCGGAAGCAGTATATTTGAGTATCTTCGCACGGTCAAATTCATCCGTGCAGATAATATTCGTTACCGCGGGCTTTCCGACTGTAATGGTTCCTGTTTTGTCAAAAACGATTGTTTTAATGCGATGGGCGATTTCAAGAGCTTCACCGCTTTTGATTAGGATGCCATTCTCCGCGCCTTTACCTGTGCCAACCATAATCGCCGTCGGCGTGGCAAGTCCAAGCGCACAGGGGCAGGCGATAACAAGTACAGATATAAATATCTTAAGCGAAAAAGCAAAATCTTTGGTCGCAATCAGCCAGCCAATTAAAGCCGTTACGGCGATTAAGAAAACAATCGGAACGAAAATCCCTGAGACTTTATCTGCTATTTTGGAAATAGGCGCCTTGTTTTCTTGTGCGGATTCGACGAGATTGATAATTTGTGCAAGGGCGGTGTCCTCGCCGACTTTTTCTGCTTTAAATTTAATAACTCCGTTTGTGTTAATCGTTGCGGCATAAACTTTGTCGCCGATTTTCTTAGTAACCGGCATACTTTCTCCCGTTAGCATGGCTTCGTCGATAACGCTGATACCATCTAGGATAACCCCGTCTACAGGGATTTTACTGCCCGGTTTAACGAAAATAATGTCGCCGACCAATACATCATCAATAGGGGTTTCTACCTCTTGTCCGTCTTTTATGACGATTGCTGTTTTCGGGCGCAGTCCGATTAGTTTTTCGATTGCCGCGCCTGTTTTTCCTTTTGAAATAGCTTCAAGGGTTTTTCCCAATAATATTAATGTGATGATTACCGCGGCTGTTTCGAAATATAATTGTTCGGCATATTCAGGCTTGCCGATAATAATTCGGTAAATGGCATATAGACTATAAATAAAAGCGGCGGATGTTCCCATGGCGATTAGGCTGTCCATATTAGGCGATTTATGGATGATTGCACGGAAGCCGCTTAGGTAAAATTTTCGCCCTGTAATAATGACCGGGACAGTCAATACAAGTTGCACAATGGCGAAATTAAGCGGATAGATATGAGGATTTAATATTTTCGGCAACGGTAAAGATAAGTCGAACGGCAACATATGCCCCATCGCCAGATAAAGTAATGGGATTGTGAATGTCAGGGCTATGATAAATTGAACCTTTAATGATTTTATTTCTTTTAGCTTGCGGAGCTTTTCTTGATTGTAAGAATCATTTCTCGGTTCTGCATAACCGAAGCCGATTTTTGTGATTGTGCGTTTGATAGTATCTATATCGGTTTTTTTCGGATCAAAAGTGAAGTTCATTTTTTCGGTGGAAATATTAACTGAGCAGTTTATTATACCGCTTAAGTCAATGATTTCCTTTTCCAGTTTAGCGGAACATGCCGCGCATGACATGCCTGTGATGTAGAGGGTTTGATTTTGCATATTGACATTATACATTAATTTACTATATATGGTAACTATTTGGCACATAATTTCTCTAAATTGACAAATAATAGTAGCACGTTAATATTATGTAATTGGAGGAAATTTAATGAAAGCAACCGGAATTGTAAGAAGAATAGATGACCTCGGTCGTATTGTTATACCCAAAGAAATCCGTAGAACGCTTAGAATTAGGGAATCTGACCCTCTGGAAATTTTTACCGACCGTGAAGGTGAGATTATTTTGAAAAAATATTCACCGATTGGTGAGATGGCTACATTTGCTAAGCAATATACCGAAAGTTTGGCGCAAGTATCGGGTCATGCCGCTTTGATTGCCGACCGCGATCAGTTTATCGCCGTGTCGGGCGGCTTTAAGCATGTCGTCGGCAAATCACTCAGCCGTGAGTTGGAAGAAAAAATAAATAATCGCGAATCAGTAATCGCTTCTCGCGGTGATAAGAATTTCATTATGATCTCAGGAGACATGACGGGTGAATACGAGCATCAGGCGATTGCTCCGATTATTTGCGAGGGTGATGTTATCGGTGCTGTTATCCTTCTGGAAAGCGATGCGAAGGCAAAGATGGGTGAAGTTGAGCAAAAATTAATCCAATCGGCGGCGGGCTTTTTGGGGCGTCAGATGGAAACTTGATGTTTGTTCTAAATATATCATGGAATTTTTATTAAGCAGGGAGATATAATGCTTCCTGCTTTTTAAATTATCTTTTCACAGTCTCACTTGTCCCGCTATATACTTATTATAAAGCAAAGTATGGAGATTATTTTTGGGAAAAGGATATTTGCAAGTTCAAACTTTCACCGCAAACGGAGTCGTTATTGTCGGTAAAGTATCAATAACAGTTTCAAATGAATTAGGTCAAGTGCTTTATGAAGTACAAACAGACGAAATGGGGCTCGCCCCAAAGCTTGCGCTGGATGCGCCTGATAAAAGATACATGGAAGAACCCGAAGCGCCCGTAAGACCATTTAGCTATTATAAGCTTATGGCACAAGCACCCGGATTTATAACTGTTGAATATCAAGACGTGATGATTTTCGATACGACGACATCAATTTTAAATATCGAAATGGATCCTGTTGTGGTCGAGCATGAAGATGCGATTGAGTATCGTCAAATCGGCGGTCACAAGCTTTATGAAACGACAGAACCTCAACAGGTAAGCGGGGAAACTGATGGAATTCTTTTTCCTGCTCCCAGAATTTTACCTGAAGTGACTATTCCCAATTTTATCCGAGTTCATCTGGGGCGGGAAGAGGCATCGGCGACGAATGTGTCGGTACCATTTATCACATACATTAAAAATGTAACTTCGCATGAAATTTTTGATGAATGGCCTGAGGAAGCAATCATTGCTAATGTGTATTGTATTGTTTCTTTGACGCTTAATCGTGTTTATACGGAATTTTACCGCAAAAGAGGGCGTAATTTCGATATTACCAGTGAAACGTATATGGATCAGAAATATGTTCATAATGGTATAATCGGTGCGAGAATCAGCGTTATTGTTGATCGGATTTTTAACAATTATCTCGCAATCGTCGGGCATAAAGAACCGTTCCTTTCACTATATAATGACGGGGTTAGGGTAAATATCCCGGGGCGTTTGTCACAATGGGGATCGTTCTATGATGCCAGAGACCGCGGTATGAATGCATGGCAGATTATCAAAAAGTATTATTCGCAAAATCTGGAACTGCGGGTTTGCAATCAATTCGGCGGCGTTTTGGAGTCGTATCCCGGGTATACCTTAACGCAAGGAAGCCGTGGGCAAGCCGTTAGAACGATGCAACTTTTCTTAAATCGGATTTTGGGGCGGTATACGAATCAGATAATCAATCCTGTTGACGGGATTTTCGGACCGCAAACGGCCACTTCGGTAAGGATGTTCCAACAAATTTATAATTTGCCACAAACAGGGACGATTGATCGCCGAACTTGGTATGAGATATCGCGGATTTATGCTGTTGAAAGGGCTTTGTGGGAAATGTATAGCGAAGGGCAACGGATCGGCATCGGGAAAACACCGCCGACGAAAATTACCCGCTTAGGGGATCAGGGCGCGCTTGTTGTGGAGTTGCAGTTTTTGTTAGACTTTAT
>JGI24695J34938_10002607_pt1 | contig 13565 bp, 7 predicted proteins | sample TergutCo191P3_FD_34938 | JGI IMG/M metagenome (IMG submission 34938) | reverse complement strand
TGAAAAGTTCTTTTTTTACCTCAACTTGAAGTTCTACTTCGTCCAGATGATTTTCACGGTTGATAATGATCAGGTACTGGGGTTCTGTTCCTTCAATTTCGATTAGAGCCTGTTCGATCTGGCTTGGGAATACATTGACGCCGCGAATGATCAGCATGTCGTCTGTTCTGCCGAAGAGACGGTGTATCCGAATTGTTGTGCGTCCGCAGGAACACGGCTCTTCAATAAAGCATGTGATGTCGCGTGTGCGGTAACGTAAAAGAGGAGTGCCTTCTCTTGTCAGAGTTGTAAACACAAGCTCGCCTTTTTCTCCGCGCGGCAGGACTTTTCCCGTGGCGGGATCGATAATTTCCGGGTAGAACATATCTTCGTTTACGTGAAGTCCGTTTTGCGCTTCACATTCAAACGCGACGCCGGGACCGATTATTTCCGTTAACCCGTAAATGTCGTAGGCTTTCATGTTATAGCGTTCTTCAATTTCGCCGCGCATGTTTTCGCTCCATGCCTCGGCGCCGAAACATCCTTTGCAAATTGGAAGATTTTTTAAATCGATGCCGGCGTCGGCTGCCTGCTCCGCCAGATACAGCGCGTACGACGGCGTGCATGTAAGCATCGTTGAGCCGAAGTCACGCATGATCATTAACTGTCTTTCTGTTAAACCGCTCGACATAGGAAGAATTTCCGCGCCGATTTTACTTGAACCGTGATGAACGCCTAAACCACCCGTGAAAAGCCCGTAACCGTAGCAGTTTTGAATAATATCGTCGCGTGTGCAGCCTGCTCCCGCGAGAGTTCTTGCCATTGACTGTCCCCATATATCAAGGTCTTTGTTTGTGTATTCGTTCACGACAGGTTTTCCCGTTGTTCCGGTACTCATGTGAACTTCCACAATTCGATCCTGAGGACACGCGCGAAGTCCGTGAGGATAATTCAGACGCAAATCATCTTTTGTCGTAAACGGCAGTTTTTCAATGTCTTCGATACTGTGTATATCGCGCACATTAATTTTCATTTCGTCAAATTTTTTCCGGTAAAAAGGAATCTTGGAATACAATGTTTCCGCAAGATTTTTCAAAGACGCAAGCTGGAGTTTTTTCCGCGCTGTCACATCCATGCATTCGTACTCAGGGTTAAAGATCATAAGTTACTCCTGTTTATATAAAAATTAACGGTTCGTTTAATTTTTCCTGCGGCGCGAATATTTCATCCATTTTTCTGAGCCGCCTTGAAAGATCGCGCGCAAGGTTCATTAAAAGAAGCGAAAAAGCCTTGATATCCATTTTATAAATATCATGCAAAGTTTTATTTGAAATTGATATTGTCGCGGCGCGGGTCAGCGCTTTTATTGATGCGATTGCCGGCATGACATCAAGCACTTCCATTTCACCGAACGCCTCTCCTTCATTAAAATTTGTAAGAACGATGCCTTCTTTCTTTACTTCCACGCGTCCCTCAATAAGAAAAAATATTTTATCATTCGGCATTCCTTCGGTGATTATAATTTCATCCGGCTCAAAGTTTTGTTTCTGCATGAGCGGAATAATATTCTCTATCTGTTCTTCTTCAAGTCCGCCGAACAGAGAATATTTCTGTAAAACATCAGGTTTTACCATTAATTAATAATATCAAAAAAGAAGAGAAATCGCAACATTAAAACATGCGTTGGTCTCCGTTAAATATTAAACTTAAAGAACATTACGTCTCCGTCCTGAACGATATAATCTCTTCCTTCCAGGCGGTATTTTCCCGCTTCTTTTATTTTTGCCTCGGTTCCGTATGTAAAAATGTCATCGCAGGTGTAAACTTCGGCTTTTATAAAACCTTTTTCAAAATCTGTGTGAATAACTCCCGCCGCTTTCGGCGCGCTGTCGCCCGCGCGGAATGTCCACGCTCTGCATTCGTCTTTACCGGAAGTAAAAAAAGTTCTAAGCCCGAGCAATTTATAAGCGCTGTGAATTAACGAAGAAAGACCGGTTTCCTCAATTCCCAAATCATCCAGAAAAGCTTTTTTTTCTTCCGTGTTTTCAATGCTGCAGAGATCTGATTCAAATTTTCCGCAGATGCTGACAGCTTCCGTGCCTTCGCTTTGCGCGCGTTTTTTTACAGCTTCGGTATAGGTGTTGCCGGATTTAATACCGTTCTCATCTACGTTGCACACATACAATTGAGGCTTCGCCGTGATAAAATGGCAGTCGTATACAGCGGCTTTTTCTTCGTCGTTCAAACCGAGCGAACGGATTGGCTGCGCGTTTTCCAGCGCCGGATTTATCTTGTCCAGAATTGACAGAACAAACTCGCTCATTTTTTTTTCATTGGGATTCTTCAATGTTTTTTCCGCGCGCTCGCGTCTCTTCGCGAGAGTCTGCATGTCGGCGAGAGCCAGCTCAATATCAATTGTTTCGATGTCTGACGCCGGATCGAGTTTGTCGCTCACATGGATAACGTCGCTGTTTTCAAAGCAGCGGATGACATGCGCGTAGACGGCGGCTTCGCGGATATGAGATAAAAAAGTGTTTCCAAGCCCTTCGCCTCTGGAAGCGCCTTTTACAAGACCGGCAATGTCGACAAATTCCATGGTAGCGGGAATTGTCCGCTCCGGCTGAAAAATCGCTGTCAGCTTATCCAGCCTTTGGTCAGGCACATTGATGATACCCACATTTGCCTTGACCGTGCTGAATGGATAATTAGCCGCGTCGGCGGGAGTGCCGCACAACGCCGAGAAAATAGTAGACTTGCCCACATTAGGAAGCCCTAAAATACCGCAGTTTAACGCCATAAGAGAGTATAGCATATTGACATTTTTTTTTCATATTGGTATGCTGAAAAAAAGCGCGGGAATAGCTCAGTGGTAGAGCGCGACCTTGCCAAGGTCGATGTCGCGGGTCCGACTCCCGTTTCCCGCTCTAAAGCCTCCGTATCGGAGGCTTTTTTTTATCACTTCTATATGTTATAATGCGATTACCTTATGAAAACTTCCTTTCATACAGCAGTTACGCTGTTTTTTATTTGTTTTGCATCATGCGGCAGCGGAGGTAATCCTGTCGACAGTAATGGAGGTAATCCAATCGACTCGGCGCAATTTGATTATGAAGCTCCTTTCGTGCAAACCGCTCCCGTGATCGACGGGAACGGCGATGATTCCGCGTGGACACAAGCTGAATGGAAACCTATCGATCAGGTGTGGCTCGGCGGAGGAAACGCAAGTCCGTCAAATTTAACTCCTCCTCCTGCAGCGGACTATTCGGGAAGATTTAAAATTGTGTGGACAGAAGACAGGCTCTATTACCTGGTAGAAATAAAGGATACTTATTTAAGTCTGACAAGATTAGCTAATCCGTATAACCAAATATACAACGATGACTGCCTTGAGTTATTCATTAATGAGGAAGGCAAAGGCGGAATGCACGAGAATAACAATATCGCATTCGCGTATCACATGAGTTATGACGGCGTAAGCGCAATGGATTATGTGACGGGACAGAACAACAATTCGCCTTTTACAAACGGTTATATAGCGCGTAACCATCATGTAAATTATAAAATCGGAAACCTAGATTTAGCTAATAAAAAAAGCGTTGATGGCACGCATCTTTATACATGGGAAATTGAAATGAAAATATTTAATAAAAATTATCCCATTGCCGGTAATGCCGATTATACGCCTGAAAAGCTGTCTCAGAATAAAACGATGGGTTTTGCTGTCGCGTATTGCAATGCCGGAAAATCCAACAGCCGCGAGTATTTTATGGGCAATGTGTTCATTAGCGGCGCTAATAAAAATGTGGCTTATCAGAACGCGGATGTATTCGCGAAACTGCGTTTGGTAAAATAACTTGATAAATTAATTAATTGCGGGGAGAATTTTGAAAATGAAAAACTATTTAACTGTATTTACTTTAATATTTTTCTTAATATTTGCGGCGTGCGAAATTAGCGAAACCAGCGAACAGGAGAATTATTCTGAAGGAGACACGTCAAATTTAAAACCGCCTAAAAATGACGATGCAAATTCCATAGTATCGCTTGTGCAGTCATCAACTGTTAAAAATGTAACGCAGCATACTTACGCGACCATAAAAGTTTTGGTAGATGAAGCTATCAGGCTCGCAGGCGGTCTTGAGGGTATAATAAAATCCGGCGACACTGTTGTTCTAAAACCTAATATTATTACCACTATTTACGGCTGGGCTTGGCCAAACGGAACTAGAATTCCCGCCGGTGCACCTAACGCGTCAACTCCAACAGCTCCTAACGGCATTGTCACAGACTGGCGCGTTGTGCAGGCTGTCGCGGAAAATGTAAGGAAAATAATCGGTTCTTCCGGAAAAATAATTGTCATGGAAGGTTCCGGTGTAGGTAATCCAGCAAGCGGCACTATGACTCAGTTCGCGAATGTCGGTTATACGCTTACAAATCTTTCCGCTGTTGATGAAATTGTCGCTCTTGATAATATAGGCGGCGCTTATTGGACAAATCCAAATCCGTCGGTCGTCCCTTCTGATATTCTTAAATTGAAATTAGAGAATCCGGTTTTTAACACGCCTTTTAATCAATCCGATTACGGCGGAAACCAAATGAGTCCTGTTTACACGAGTTATGACGGTCAGGGAAATTATTTCGTTGCCAAACGAATGTACGAAGCTGACGCGCTCATCTGCATTCCTGTGTTAAAACTTCATACCACAGCAGGCACAACCGGAGCGATTAAAAATATTTCGATAGGCGCGACACCGCCGAAAATTTACGGAAATTCAGCCGATAGTATCGGACGTAATTATAGAATACCTCACAATGAATCCAACGGCATACATAAATGGATCGCCGATTATTATTCCGTTATGCCGGCGGATTTTGTTGTAATGGAAGCGCTGCAAGGCGTGGATCAGGGACCTCTCCCGCCTGCGGGCGATGCTTCCGCTTTGAAGAAAATGAACAGCATGCTCGCTTCAAGAGACGGTCTTGCGATTGATGTTGTTCTGTCAAATATAATACAGGTTGATTATACCAGGGTAGGTCATTTGGTATATTTAACTGAAAGAGGCGTAGTCGGCACAAAACAAAATAAGATTTTAACCGTGCGCGGTGATCCAAAAGATATTATTGTGATTGGAAACAAAAGAGTGCATGATTTAAGAAACGGCGTTAATTTTACCGGAAGCATTACCACAGGTCTTAACGGCGGCATCGGCACTACAAGATTATCAGCGTCGCAGCTAACAAAACCAACTGTCGCGATTACGTCGGCGTCATTTGCAAGTGATGATTTGAAATTGAATTTAAACGTTTCCGCGAATACTGTTAAAGCAGATATCTATATTGATAATCAATATATAAAGAGCGTTAAAAGCAATTTCGGTCAGATTACCGTAAACGCTTCTGAAATTAGCGCGCAGGTTGATTTAGAAGACTCCTGTAAAGTAACTGTGTATGTATTTACCAATTATATGGCTTACGGTGAAGCGTCTGTAACAGCGGAAAAATAACGGCGTTATTTTGGACAAACAGTGGATTTTCGCGGCAATACACTTTTTTTTCCTGACATGCCTGGAAATGCTAAGCAGTTTTCTGCCGTATTTTCTGGCTGGGATTCTTCTCGGTGAATTAATAAAATTTTTTTCCTGGACAAAAATAATCTATAAATGGGTTTCAAAGTCGCCTGTTAAAGCTGTTATATCAGCGTCAATAATCGGCATATTGTCTCCTCTTTGCACATACGGAACCATTCCTGTCGTTATCGAATTATATAAAAACAGAATCCGCGCCGCGCCGCTTATCGCTTTCTGCGCTTCATCGGCGTTAATGAATCCGCAGCTTTTTGTAATGACCGCGGGCGGTTTGGGATTGGAGATGGCAATTGTCCGCGCTGTTGCCGTGTTCATATTCAGTTTTATAATTGGAATGCTGTCATTAATTATTCCCGATAAATTTATGATTAGAAAAAATATCAAGGTGTATGAAGACGCAGGCGGACAAATAGAAAACAGGGAAAAGAAAATATTTGCAGCCGGGCAGTATTTTAATAATTGTTTTAAAAGTTTTTTGTATGTGCTGCCTTTTTTGATTATCGGCGTAATTCTGGGAGCTGCTGTAACTGTCTTTGTACCGCAGAGATATTTTTATGAAGCTCTTTATATGGGACGCATTCAATCAATACTCGCCAGCGCTATTTTAGGCATTCCGATGAACGCCTGCGGCGGCGGAGCGATACCGTTTGTGCAGACCTTGCTGAATTTAGGGCTTGAGAAAGGCGTCGCTCTCGCGTTTTTTATGGTTGGACCCGCGTTGCGCCCTGCGCCGCTTGCCGCAATGGCTGCTTTGTTTACGCCTCTGTTTTTACTGTGTTATGCCGTTTTTCTTATTTTTTCCGCGGTGCTCATGGGCATGGTATATATATTTTGAGATTTAGAGGCTTTTTTTTTAACATATAAATAGGTTAATATTGTATAATAAGGAAAGAAGGTTATAATAAATGAATATTCGCATTAGGGCTATACTTGTAATAGTATTAACCAATCTGTTTATAATATTGTTCAGCGTTTTCATCGGCATAAGTTTTGTAAAAAAAAATATCGATATGTCTCTTGAAATTGATCTGACTGAAATGTCTAATCTTGCGGATAATTATGTCAGCAGCGTGATAGAGAATTTAAGATTAAAAGCGTTCTGGATTGCGGAAAACCTGAATGAAGCCGGAGAGACAGGATGGCAGCAGGTTTTTTCCGATCAAGCGGGTTTGCATCAGGAGTTTACCGGAATGGCTTACTTCAGCGCCGAAGGCGAGTTAATCGCCGCGGCAGGGAATTATGCCGATGAAGCCGTTATTTTAAGCGATAAACACATCAGAAATATCTTTTTTCCAAGCGCAGACAGCAATAAAGATTCAAAAAAAAGCGCGATATCCACAACCATAGGCACAGACAGCGGGATGGTGTTTTATATGGCAGTTTCGCCGCCTTCTTCACATAACAGAATTCTTGTTGTTACGTTTCCGGGAACATATTTTAGTGAACGGCTCTCTTCCTTTGTTATCTGGGAAACAGGCCACATTTATATGAGCGATTCAGAAGGTTACGCGATCTCCAATCCGCGCGAAAATTGGATAAACGAGCGTTTTAATTATATTCATGCCGCGAAGATTGATGATGATTTCATCGAGTTAGCTGAAACTGTAAGCCGCATGACCCGCGGCGAATCGGGAACCGGATATTATACAGTTTACGGCATTCCCAGAGTTTGTTCTTTCAGGCCGGTTTCCGGTTCTCAGGAAGGATGGAGCCTTGGCGTTGTAGCGCCTCTTACGGAAAATCCTGTCAGGGATACTGACAAGGGGCTTCTTATTGTCGCTTTTGTAAGTATCTTTTTGAATATTATCGCGGCGATAATCGCTTCCAATTTTATAAAAAAACCGTTTGAAAGAATCGAAGTTTTAAAAGAAGAAGCTGAAGCCGCCAACAAGGCAAAGAGCGCTTTTTTAAGCACCATGAGCCATGAAATCCGCACGCCGATGAACGCGATTTTAGGCATCAGCGAGATACATCTCCAGAATGAAGCGCTCGATCCGACAATAAGGGAAGCGCTCGATAAAATATATTCATCAGGCGATCTTTTGCTCAGCATTATTAATGACATACTGGATCTCTCAAAAATAGAAGCTGAAAAACTGGAATTGAATGTTTCCAATTATGAAGTCGCCAGTTTGATAAGCGATGCCGCCCAGCTTAACATGATGAGGATTGGAAGCAAGCCTCTTGAGTTTGAATTGAACGTGAATGAAAAAATGCCTGCGCAGATGTTAGGTGACGAGCTTCGCATTAAGCAGGTGCTGAATAACCTCCTTTCCAACGCGTTTAAATACACAGCGTCCGGATTTGTAAAACTTAATATTGACGCGGAAGAAGGCAAGAAAAACGATGAACTTAATCTTGTGATTGTCGTAAGCGACTCCGGGCAGGGCATGTCAAAAGAACAGTTAAGCAGGCTTTTTGACGAATATTCCCGTTTCAATCAAGCAGCTAACAGCGCGACTGAAGGAACCGGATTGGGCATGAGTATTGCGCGAAAACTTATAAATTTAATGAAAGGCGATATTAATGTAGAAAGCGAACCGGGTAAAGGCACGGTGTTTACCGTGCGCCTCGCTCAGGGCAAATGCCAGTGCGATGAACTGGGGAAAGATGTCGCGGATAATCTTCGGCAGTTCCGCTCTCATTCAAGAGCGTTTATGAGAAGGGTTCAGATTTCGCGGGAACCCATGCCTTACGGAAGCATTCTGGTTGTTGACGATGTTGAAGCAAATATTTATGTCGCAAGAGGGCTTTTAGCTCCTTACTATTTAAAAGTGGATTCTGTAATGAGCGGAGCGGACGCTATTAACAAAGTAAAAAGCGGCGAAATTTACGATGTCCTTTTTATGGATCACATGATGCCGGAAATGGACGGCATTGAAGCGACAAAAATAATCCGAAGCTGCGGTTATAAGGCTCCGATTATCGCGCTTACAGCTAACGCGGTATCAGGTCAGGCGGATATGTTTCTGCAAAGCGGTTTTGATGATTTTATTTCCAAGCCGATTGATATACGCCATTTAAACACCATCTTGAATAAATATGTGCGCGATAAACAGTCTCAGGCTGTAATTGATTCCGCGCGTCTTCAGATGGCGGCAGCTGTCAGCGCGCAGCTCAGCGGCGGCGAAGATGACCCTGGTGAAAATAAACTGCAGTTCCGCCTGCTGAGAGAAAATATCGACGGACTTGATATTGTGAAAGGACTTCACCGCTTTGAGGGAGACGCGGAATTTTATTTAAAGGTTCTTCACGCGTACACATCCAGTATAAAATCCGCGTTTGATATTATAAGAAATGTTAACAAAGAAAATATAGTTAATTATAAAATAAAAGTGCACGGAATCAAGGGGACAAGCCTTGATATTTGCGCGACAAAAATAGGAGAACGGGCTGCGCTCCTTGAAAAAGCGGCGGCAGCAGGCGACCTTGACTATATTAATGAACATAACGCGTCCTTCCTTGAAAACATAACTGAATTTGTCGTCAAGATAGATGAAATGCTTGCGTTAATGGAAGCTGTGAATCCAAGACCGGTAAAAGACAAACCTGACGCTGAACTTTTAAAAAAATTGCTGGAAGCCTGTAAAAAATACAATATGGACAGAGCGGACGAGGCAATGACCGAAATAGAAAAATTTCAATATGAATCTGATAACGGACTTGTCGAGTGGCTGAGAGAAAATATCGACATTGTAAACTTTGAAGAAGCCGCGGTGAAAATAAACGAAATGTTAGACAAGGAGGAATGAGTTAATGGCAAAATCAGGTTTTTTAACAGCGTCTACAATTTCAGGATCACGCAAGAAAATTGTTTATGTTGATGATATGAATTACAGCCTGATATCTTTTAAAAAAGGACTCGGTAAACTCTATGAAATCTATCTCGGCGAATCCGCTGTTCACCTGTATAAAATTCTTGAAAATGTTACGCCTGATTTGATTATTCTGGACGTAAATATGCCTGACGTAGACGGTTATGAAATTATTAAAGAATTAAAAGCAAACACTCAATATTCATCGATACCTGTAATTTTTCTTACAAGCAATATTGACAGGGAAGATGTAGTAAAAGGCTTAAGCCTCGGAGCGGCTGATTATGTGCTTAAACCATTTAACGCAGAAAAATTAATAGAAAGTATCGAAAATCAATTAAATCCGAATAGAGCGAAAAAAAATAAAGTAGCTGCGAGAAAAAGCGGCAATTACAGTATTCTTGTTGTTGATGATATTGCCAGCATGTTAAGGACTATTCATCACGCGCTGCACGACAGGTACGAGGTTTTTCTGCTTTCTAAATCTGAAGTTGTTATTGACTTCCTTCATAATAACAGACCCGATTTAATTCTTTTGGATTATCTGATGCCTGTTATAAACGGATTTGAACTTATTCCTCAAATCAGGGCTATACACGAGTATAAAGATGTTCCGATTATCATAGTTACTACCGAAGGCACTTTCAGAAATGTCAGCGAAGCGATGACGCTTGGCGCGTCTGATTTTATTGTTAAGCCTTTTGAACCAAAGGAATTGAATTATAAAATTGAAAGGCATATCAGGCTGACGAATGAATTAAAACAGAAAAAAGAAGAGACGGCGGATCAAAGGAACGCTGCCGCAAGTACAGGCGAAGAAGATGAAATAACAAGAAGAACAAGAGAAGAAATTGAATATTTTTTAAGTTAGAATATATTTTTTGGAGGAAAATAAATGTATAAATTTTTTAAATATTCATTATTTTTTATTTTCATTATACATTTATTTTTTATTTTTGCGTCATGTGAAAAGAAAAAAACAAATGAAAATTTAGTATTTCATACATTCAGGAATATACCGGGCATAACCAGCGAAGAAATCGCGTTTATAGAAACGATGAAAAGCAGGGTAGATCATTTTACTTTTGGAATGATCCCGAGTACTGACGCGTTTGTTGACGCAAACGGAGAAACGCGGGGATATTCGGCGCTTTTATGCGAATGGCTGACGGAATTTTTCGGCATTCCGTTTGTGTTGGAGCAGCATTCATGGCTTGGGCTGCTCGACGGGCTTGAAACCGAAAAAATCAGTTTTACAGGCGATCTTACAGCTAACGACGAGCGGCGTAAAACCTATATTATGACTGACGCCATAGCGCAAAGATCGATAAAATTCTTCCGGCTGGCTGATGACGGAAATAATAATTATAAACCTCTCTCTGAAATAAGAAAAACGCGTCTTCCTGTTTATATTCTTCAGGAAAAAACAACTATTGCTTCTGATGTTTTAACTTACGCAGGCGGAACATTCGAGCCTTTGTTTATTAAAGAATACGACGAAGCGTATGATCTTTTAAAAAACGGGCAGGCTGACGCTCTTATCACAGAAGATGTGCAGGAAGCTTATTTTGATAAATACGGCGATATTATAGTGGAAGATTTCTTCCCGCTTATATATTCTCCTGTTTCATTTTCTACGCAAAATCCTGAGCTTGAGCCTTTTGTTTCAGTTTTGCAAAAAGCGCTGGACAGCGGCGGCATTAGACACCTGAATAAACTGCACGATGACGGTTATAAAGAATATTTAAAATTTAAATATTTTTTAAAACTGACTGAAGAAGAGCGCGAGTATATTAATAATAATCCTGTTGTGCGCTTTGGCGCCGAATTCGATAATTATCCTGTTAGTTTTTTTTCTGAGCATAATAACGAATGGCAGGGAATATCAATAGACGCGCTTAAAAAGATTCAATCGTTTACCGGATTGAGATTTGAAATTGTTAATAAAAAAGATACCGAATTCCACGAACTTTTGGAAATGCTTGAAAACGGAAAAATTCAAATTGTATCCGAATTAATTAATACAACGGAACGCGAAGGGCGTTTCATTTGGCCTTCCAGCTCATTCATGACAGAGAGATCGGTTCTTTTGTCGAATTTGGAAACACCTAACATAAATATTAATAAAATTTATTCAGTTCGCGTCGGATCGGCAAAAGGAACAGCGCATTCAGAACTTTTTTCAAGATGGTTTCCCAATCATTCCAATTCAATAGTATTTGAAAGTCAGGCTGACGCTTTTGACGCGTTAATGAACGGAAAAGTTGATATGGTTATGTGCAGTTACAGCACCCTTTTGTATTTTACAAATTATTTGGAGCTTCCGGGTTTTAAGGCGAACGTCATGTTTGACAACAGCTTTGAATCTACGTTCGGCATTAATAAAGATCAGCCTTTATTATGTTCCATTATTGATAAAGCGCTCGCGCTGACAGACACTAAAACAATCTCTGAACAATGGCGGCATAAAACATACGATTACCGTTTAAAGCTTGCACAGGCGCAGACGCCGTGGTTTATAGGATCGATCGGTTTATCCCTGATTGTTTTATCGCTTGTCGCGGTTCTTCTTATAAGAAGCCGTCTTGCCAGCAAAGAGATGGAAGACCTTGTTCAGAAGAGGACTTATGAACTTGCGCTGCAGACAACTACGCTTACAACATTATTCGATTCCATTCCCGATCTTATTTTTACAAAAAATTTAGATTTAAATTTTCTGCACTGCAACAAGGCGTTTCTGCAGCATTTTAACAAGGAAATTGACGACGTTGTAGGAAAGAGCGACGGACCGGAAATGGGAATGACCGAGAAGGAAGCGGAAGCTTACATCGAAGTTGACGCAAAAGTAATTCTGGAGCGGAGGACAATTACCGTTGAGGAATATATACCAAGATATGACGGTAAAAAACCATTTTATGAAACAATTAAAATGCCGCTTTTACTTGACGGCAATGTTGTCGGAATTATGGGAATTTCGCGTGATATAACCGAACGCAAAAAATTTGAAGATAGCATGACATCCAGTTATGAATATTCAAACAAATTAAGCGACGCGCTGTCTAAAATAACAAAATCGCAGACCATCTCCGCCGGTATTTTAAAAGAAGCCGCCGCCGCTGTCGCCAAAGAAGGATGCAACGCGCTGAACGCTCACCGGGTTGGAATATGGAGCTACAGTGAAAGTGAAAATGTTCTTTCATGCATATCAAGTTATGATACATTTACAAGCGAAAATACCATTCATGAGAGTTTCAATTTAACGAACTGCCAGGAGTACAAGACGCTTCTTAAATCGGAACGTTTGATTGTCATGAATAATCCTTTTGAATGCAGATTAATATCCGATTCGTTTGAAGGATATGATTTTTTATGCGCCGCGCTTGACGCTCCGATACGCGTTGACGGTCAATTAGTCGGCGTTGTCTGCGTTGAACAATGGTTAAGCAAGCAATTTCTTGAAAAACGCGAATGGACTATTGAAGAGCAAAACTTCGCTTCGTCTCTTGCGGACCTGATGGCGCTTGCGGTTTCAGGATCGGAGAGACATAAAGCGCGGGAAGCCGCTGAAATGGCGAACCAGACAAAGTCGGCGTTTCTTGCGAACATGAGCCATGAAATACGCACGCCGATGAACGCGATTCTGGGCGTTACTGAGCTGATGATTCAAAATGAAAAACTTCCTGTTGAAATTGAAGAAGGGCTTGATAAAATTTACAGTTCATGCGATTTGCTTCTTGGCATCATTAATGACATTCTGGATTTTTCAAAAATTGAAGCGAATAAACTTGATATCATGCCGACTCAGTATAAAGTCGCAAGCATGATAAACGATTCAATTCATCTTAATATGATGAAAATCGAAAGCAAACCGATTACATTTGAGCTTCAAATTGATGAGAATATTCCGGCGAAATTAATCGGCGACGAGCTTCGCATCAAACAAATTTTAAACAATCTCCTTTCAAACGCATTTAAGTATACGGATTTCGGAAAAGTTGTTTTGTCAGTCAGTGTTGAATCAATACCTTTGCTTTCTTATCTGCCTGAACACATGATGACTAATCAGGTGAAATGGCTTGGACATGATAAAAAAGGCATCACTCTTGTGCTGAGCGTGCGTGATACAGGCCACGGCATGAATAACGTGCAATTATCAAAAATGTTTGACGAGTATTCGCGTTTTAAC
>JGI24695J34938_10002603_pt1 | contig 13582 bp, 10 predicted proteins | sample TergutCo191P3_FD_34938 | JGI IMG/M metagenome (IMG submission 34938) | reverse complement strand
CTTTGCCGAAGGATGTNCGGTTCCCTTTATCAGCCGTTACCGGAAGGAAAAAACCGGCGGGCTTGATGAAGTGCAGGTTCGGGATATTGAGCATAAGTTTAACAGCGGCAAAAATCTGGAAGCCCGCCGGATCGAAATTATCCGCCTGATCTTTGAGCAGGGGAAACTCACCGAAGAACTGTACAATAATATCACCCATGCGGCTACCTTGAGCGAACTTGAAGATATATACGCGCCTTACAAGCGCAGAAAGAAAACCAGGGGAATGTTGGCCTGCGAAAGAGGGCTGGAGCCGCTTGCGGCAGCGATGCGGGAACTTGAGGAAAAACCTCTGCTGGCAAAGGCCGCCGAATTTATAAGGCCGCCGGAAGGGCTGGATAATCCGGAGCTCGCCGTTCCTGCCGTTGAAGACGCCCTGCAGGGTGCAATGGATATCATCGCCGAAGCGGTTTCACAGGCCCCGGAGAACCGCGCACGCATAAAAGCCTTTTATGTAAAAGACGGCAGAATCATCGTGAAAGGATCGGGCAAGCCCGGCAAGGGCGACGGGGAAGCGCAGAAAACCAGCGTCTATCAGATGTACTGGGATTATACCGAAGCTCTTTCGCGGATTAAGCCTCACCGGGTGCTTGCCATTAACCGGGGCGAACGGGAAGACGTGTTAGATGTAACCATTGACGTTGATGAAAATACCGCCGCCCGGTTGCTCCAGCAGAGCTATGTTCTGCATAACGATTACCATAAAACCGCCGTCGAAGACGGCCTTAAGCGGCTGTTGTCTCCCGCGATCATCCGGGAAATCCGAGGGGATCAAAGCGATACAGCCGACGATCACGGCATTGGCGTATTCAGCGAGAATTTAAAAAACCTGCTCCTGCAGCAGCCGATCAAGGGAACGAGGGTGCTGGGCATAGACCCCGGCATCCGCACCGGTACCAAGTGCGCCTTTCTGGACGATACGGGAAAATACCTTGGTAATGCTATTATCTATAATCATAAGGTTGAAGAAGCCAAAAAGATAATCCTTGAGGGGATACGCCGCTATGACATACAGTTAATCGCCGTAGGTAATGGGACCGGCAGCCGGGAAGTCCAGGAAATAATAACTTCCCTGATTGCAGATAACAACCTTGAAGCGCTCTATACCGTGGTTGACGAAGACGGCGCTTCGGTATATTCGGCCAGCGATATTGCCCGCGAAGAATTTCCCGAACTGGACCTTACCATAAGAGGGGCTATTTCAATCGGGCGGCGGCTGCAGGACCCGCTTGCCGAGCTGGTAAAGATCGATCCCAGGTCCATCGGCGTTGGCCTGTACCAGCACGATGTTAATCAGAAAAAATTGTCCGACACCCTGGACGAGGTTGTTTCATCGGTGGTGAACAATGTGGGGGTTAACCTCAACACCGCAAGCGCCTCGCTGTTAAAGTACGTGTCGGGAATTAACAGTTCCCTGGCGCGGAAGATTGTCAGGTACCGCGATGAAAAAGGTAAAATCGGCAACAGGGCGGAACTGACCTCGGTTCCCGGCATGGGGCCGAAGAGTTTTGAACAATGCGCCGGTTTTCTAAAGATCCCCGAAAGCGCCGAACCGCTGGACAATACCTGGGTTCATCCTGAAAATTACCCCGTAGCGCGGGAAATCCGCCAGGTTTATGCGCAGAATGCGAATACCGCGACAACAACCGCCGGCCTTAATTCCGCAACGATAACAGCGCTCAAAGAAAAGCACGGCGTGGGGGAAACCACCATCCGCGATATTGCCGATGAACTAAAAAAACCAAACCGCGATCCCCGCGACAACTACCCAAAACCCATTATGCAGAAAGGGGTGGTAACCTTTGAAGACCTGCGCGAGGGCATGATGATAACCGGCAAGATCAAGAACGTCGTTGATTTTGGCGCGTTTGTCGATCTGGGCATTAAAGAAACCGCGCTGGTTCATATTTCCGAAATGAGCGATCGTTTTGTAAAAAATCCGCTGGAAACGGTAAAGGTCGGGGATACGCTTGAATTCAGGATTATCGGCCTTGACGCTGAACGGCGGCGTATCAGCCTTTCGAGAAAGACCAGGGATTCGGGGTCAGGGAGCAGGGCTGATGACGGAACCACGTATAACCCCTTTGCCGGAGTGTTAAAAAAGGCAGGGAAAAAAAAGTAACAGCCAGATTTTATGTCTCAGATAAAGTGGATTTGGAATTACATGAAAGGAAGGCGGATCGTTTTCCTTGGAGGACTCATACTGGCCGCTGTCAGCGCGTGGATGTGGATTATCAATCCCATGCTTGCCCAGCGCCTTATAGACGATGTCATTACCCCGCGCAATACCGGCCCGCTGCTCCCTCTGTTAGCTGCCATGATGGCGGTCCAGCTTGCCCGGCTTTTGCTGCGGTATCTGATGATAATGCTGATGGAAAAAGCCAGTACCGCCGTAATGACCGATATCCGCCGTGATATGTATGAAATGGTTCAGCGGCAGGACTACCGCTTCCTGAACCGTTTCCCCACCGGAAACCTGATGACCCGCATGACCCAGGATCTTGATCGCCTGCGCCATACCGTTGCCTGGGTTTCGTATCAGTTTGTCGATGCAGTGGTTTTGTTTATTTCTGTTTTTACCTTTTACATGATCATCAACTGGCAGCTTGCCCTGTGCCTCGTTTCGGTTACCCCGTTTATCATGTATATCAGTTATCGGTTCATGAGGCGGCTGCGGCCCCGGTTTCAACTGCTGCGGCAGAAGCTTACCGATTTGGGCACGGCGGTAAGCGAGAATATTGACGGCAACCGCGTGGTAAAGGCATTTGCCCGCGAGGAATATGAAAAAGAAAAATTTGAACAACTAAATGCCGAATTCCGCGATACGAGCTGCGGTAACGCCCTGATTGTCGCAAAATACCAGCCCCTGCTGGAAACGGCAAGCCAGTGCCTGCTCATCATTACGCTGATAGCAGGCGGTTATTTTCTTATCAAAGGCTGGCTGACAAAGGGCCAGTATCTTGCTTTTTCTTCCCTTACCTGGGCGCTTGCCGGCCCGTTGAGAATGCTGGGCCCGCTACTCGCCGACCTGGAACGTTATACCGCTTCGGGCGAAATGATACGCGAAGTGGTTGAGGCCCCGCAGGGCATAACCGATACGGCAGAGGCGGCGGAGCTGGCGCAAAAGCCCGCCGGAAAAATCGAATTCAGGGATGTGTGCCTTTCGATTAACGGGGCTCCCGTTCTGGATAATGTCAGTTTTACCGCCGAAGCGGGATCGACCCTTGGAATTCTCGGAACTACCGGCGCGGGAAAAACATCGCTAGTCAACCTGCTGACCCGTTTTTATGAACCGGATTCCGGCGAAACGCTGCTGGACGGCCTTGATATCAGGCGTTATACGCTATCATCCCTGCGGCGGCATATAGGAATTGCCATGCAGGACGTGTTTTTGTTTTCGGATTCGGTCAAGGGGAACATAGCCTACGGCAGGCCGGAACTTGATGACGAGACCGTTTGCAGACGCGCCGTACAGGCCGACGCGGACGGATTTATCCGAGGCATGGGCGAATGTTATGATACCCTGGTCGGCGAACGCGGCGTCGGGCTTTCCGGCGGCCAAAGACAGCGGATTGCCCTCGCCCGCGCATTGGCGGTTCAGCCGTCGGTATTGATCCTTGATGACACTACATCGGCGGTGGACAGCGAAACCGAACAGTATATTCAGGAACAGCTTAGGCAACTGGATTTTCCCTGCACAAAAATAATTATTTCCCAGCGGATTTCATCGTTCAGGGGGGCGGATTTGATTCTCGTTATGGACAGAGGCCGCATTATCGAGCAGGGAACCCATAAAGAACTGCTTGCCCAGAGCGGGTTTTATTATTACATCCACAGCCTGCAAAACGATATGGGAGGCTGTTGAATGGCGCGGGCTAAAAAGGCGGAGAAACAGGCCGCAGGACTGTATTCCGGCGGGCGTAACCGTTATGATGTCGATGAATATCTGGACGAAAAGGTAAGCCTCTTTAATGTCAGGCGATGTTTAACCTATATCGCAAAGGCGCGGGGGCATTTGAAACTCAGCCTGTTGTTAAGCGTCATTGAAAACCTTATCGCGCTTTCGGGGCCGCTTTTTGTCATGCACGCGCTGGATGTGGCGGTTCCCAACAAGGATGTCCCGCTGCTGCTGCTTATGGCAGGTTTTCTTGCCGCGTCCATTATTATCAGCATCGGCCTGGGGACGGTTCGCAATGTTTTTGTCGCCCGTGCCGGTGCCGGAATAATCCATGACATCCGCTATGATTTATTCTCGCATCTCCAGAAACTTGCCTTTAGTTTTTATGACAGCCGGCCCCACGGTAAGATTTTTGTACGGGTTGTGCCGTATGTGAACAGCGTTTCCGATGCCCTTTCCAACGGGATCATCAATTTTGTGATTGAAGTGCTTAATGTTATTTTTATTATTTTCTTTATGTTTCAGGTGAGCCCCCAACTGGCTACGATTACCGTTATCGGGCTGCCCCTGCTTATCCTCTTTATGTGGGCCATAAAACCCGAACAGCGCCGCGCCTGGCAGAAAGTTTCCAATAAAAATTCGAACCTTAACGCCTATATTCAGGAATCCATAGACGGGATAAAAGTAACCCAGGCTTTTGACCGGCAGAAGCAGAATCTGGAGATAATGAACGCCCTTACCGGCGAGCGCAACTTTGAGTGGATGCGGGCGATCTATATTTCTAACACCGTATGGTTTTCCGTAGAAACAATCGCGCAGTTGGTTTTTTCATTTATTTATATTGCCGGAGCGTACTGGATGAACCCCATGGCGAGTTTCGGCGTCCTGCTTGTTATGGGACATTACGCATGGCGGTTCTGGCAGCCGATAATCAACCTGGCGAATATTTATAATACCTTTGTCACCGCGATGGCGTATTTGGATCGTATTTTTGATACCATTGCCGAACCTGTGACCATTCAGGATATTCCCAATGCGGTAGCGTTTCCCTTTGTCCGAGGCCATGTTGAATTTAGGAATGTCAGCTTTAGCTATGACGGCGCGCGCAAGGTGCTGAACAATGTCAGCTTTGACGGCCACCCCGGCGAAAGTATAGCAATTGTCGGCCCGACCGGCGCGGGCAAAACCACCATTGCGAACCTGCTGTCGCGGTTTTACAATATCGAAGAAGGGCAGGTGCTGATTGACGGCCGGGATATTATGAAGGTAACGTTAAGCTCCCTGCGGAGCCAGATGGGCATAATGCTGCAGGACAGTTTTCTGTTTACCGGAACCATAGCGGACAACATCCGTTACGGCAAATTAAATGCGACTGATGAAGAAATCCGCACCGCCGCCGAGCTTATTGGCGCCCATCATTTTATCGAAAAGCTCCCGCAGGGTTACAATACCCGCGTAACCGAGCGGGGCGGCGGCATTTCCCAGGGCGAGCGGCAGCTTCTGGCCTTTGCCCGCACTCTGATTTCCAATCCCCGTATTTTAATTCTGGACGAGGCCACCAGCAGTATAGACACCGGTACCGAACAATTGGTGCAGGAAGGAATCAGAACGCTGATGAAGGGGCGCACTTCGTTTATCATAGCCCACCGGCTTTCAACGATTCGGAACTGTACCCGTATTATGTTTATCAGTGACGGCCAAATCGTAGAATGCGGTTCGCATGCCGAACTCATGGCGCTGAATGGACGGTATTCTGAACTGTACCGCGCCCAGTTCAATATGGAATGAACGGTATAAATGCCTATTTGTAACACCGCGCACTTTTTGCAACGTATTTTACAAATTTCCCTGACAATTTATAATTGTCAGGGAATAATTATACTCCATAGCCCGCCTTGCCACCGCTCCATGTGCAGGTCAAGTTTAGTGCTTGGGGCGGGGTTCGTTCATTAAAATTATTCGGAGATTTCAACTTCGAAATCCAATCTCTTATCAAGAAGAAATTAAGGAGATATTTAAAGATTAAGACCGCTCACGCACTCTATGACCGACAAGCTTAGTATAATGTACAGTATACTTTTATGCGCTGGTGACCAGAGATGGCAATGGGGCGGACTGTAAATCCGTTAGCTTCGGCTATGTGAGCTTCGAGTGCTCAACGGCGCAAAATTAATATAGCGATCACTCACTCAATGACCGACCAATGTGCTATAATAAAAGTATGAAAACTGAAAGAATGCACAATCGAGCGGCTTTGCCCAAAACGGCTTTTCCCAGAATACTGTTTATAGACAGGGAAATAGCGTCTGGAAAATACCCGTCCAGCAAAGAAATGGCAATAAAATATGAAACTAGCCTTTCAAGCATAGGCAGGGATATTGCTTTTATGAAGGATATGCTCAATGCCCCTATTAAATACTGCGCTAAACACCGTGGCTTTTATTATTCTGAGCAGAATTACCGTATACCGGCGGGTTATTCAAGCGCGGAAGATCTTTTGGCTTTGGGAATGGCCAAAAGTATACTTTCACTTTATCAGAACACGCCTCTTTATGAAGCGGCACAAAGACTGTTGGATTGTATAACTGCCCCTTTGGCTGCCGAAGGAAAAGATGATTGGTATGAAAATCGCATTGTTGTTCCACAGATCCCTTCCGCTTCCATAGTCCCTGAAATGTGGAAAACCATTACCGCCGCTCTTAGGGGAAACCGGATTTTGACTTTTGATTATCAGGGTATATGGGGCGGGGAACACAAACCCCGCAAGGTAAGGCCATATCAGTTGCTTTTTGATACGGGAGCATGGTATTTGTATGGCTATGCGGAAGAACGGAAAGCTATCCGTATTTTTTCCCTGTCAAGAATGAAAAACCTTTCCCCTGCCAATGAGCATTTTTCCCTGCCCAAAAACTTTGATTATCGCCTAAATGATAAAGGAAGTCATTTTGGTGTTTTTGCGGGGCAGGAAAAACATAAATTCAGCATCGCATTTTATGATGAGTCAGCACTATGGGTTCAGGAACGCAAATGGGCGGAAGATCAAAAAATTGAAGAAGCAGATGACGGCGTTGTCATGACTTTTACAAGCTCTCAATATAACAAGGTTTTAGCATGGGTATTATCAAGGGGTTGTACAGCCAAACCTTATGCACCTGAAAATTTGGTCAATGACTGGCAGCGTCATATCAAAGAAATGAATAAGCTGGCAAAAGGAGTATAAAATGAATTTTGTAACTATCGCTGTTGAAACAGCGGAATTTCCCTGTCACGCTATCTATTCTATAGGTTTGGTTAAATATCAGGACGGAAAAAAGATAGATATATTTTATTCCCTGGTAAAACCGCCGGAACTTTGCGTACAACCGAATGTTGCCATTACGCATGAACGCCTTTCCGTTACGAATAATCGTTATACCGCAGAGGATTTGCAGAACGCTCCTACAATTGCGGAACTTTGGTTAAGTAAGATTCATTCGTTTATAGGTAATTTTTGCCTTGTTTCCAGAAGAATGGGATATGATATAGATATACTTCTTGCCAATCTTGAATGGTTTGGATTGCCAAGTCCGGCATTATCATATTTCTGCTTTTTTCAATTAGGGTGGAATTTATGGCCATCAATAAAACAACATAGCCATTTACCTTCTTTTGCCGAGGAGCTTGGCGTTGAACATAAAATAAATAATACTCTTGATGAAGCAGAGGTCTATGGAAAAATAATCCTTATGGCGGCGGAGAAGCTCAAAAGCTCTAACATTGATGATCTATTAAGAGCAGCAAAGTTGCAGATAGAGATGATTGTAAAAAGTTCTCTAAATCTTTGGGAAAATAATTTAGAGAAACCATTGGAAGATTATGATATTCTGGAACTTGAACATTTAGCAGTTGTATTATACAAACGCTGCTTGGGTAATAAAAATTATCAAAAAAAACGATTTGCCGATATAATTAACGATATATTATGGGAACGAGGAAAGCGATTAGATGAGAATCATGTATGGACAGAAGAGAATGTAAATAAATTGTTAAAAGCAAATGAACTTTTGGTATTGGCTGCCAAGAAAGGCCATAATTATGCTCAATCAATAGTTGAAAAATTAGGAATTGAAAGAATTGACGGAGATAAAAATGGCAGGTTAGTAAATGATGCCGAAATAAAATTGACACCTTATATCGGTGGATATGAAGATTTGGAGGATAGCGATCTCTATTGTTTTACACATGTCTTATGTGAACCAATAAATAATAATTATTTGTTAATGTTTTATGCAAATGATACGACATATTTTGAAGTGTCTGAAAACTATAATTATTATTTTAGTGATGAGAACAGAGAAACACTGGATTGCTTCAAAGATAAATACATATCATACGCAATACATGAATTATTGGAGGCCCATTGGTTTTACCATGACATCATGAATATCAATAGGGTTCATATTGAAGTAAAGGTAGAATCAGGTGTTTCAAGCGAATTATACAAAGAAGAATATTATGGAGTATAAAATGGATTTTGTAGCTATTGATTTTGAAACAGCAAATTATTCCCGAAAAAGCGCTTGCGCGTTAGGTATGGTGAAATATATAAACGGGATAAAAACCGATACATTTTATTCACTCATAAGACCGCCAAGCCTTTATATAAGACCGGACTTTACTGCAATTCACGGGCTTACCGCAGAGGATGTAAAGGATGCTCCGAATTTTGCGGAACTATGGGAAAGCAAGATATATCCATTTATCGGCGATCTTCCCATTGCGGCCCATAACGCCCATTTTGACATGGGTGTTCTTCTTGCAACCCTTAAATGGTATGAAATACCCCATTCGGCATTCCGATATTTCTGTTCCCTACAATTAGCCAGACATATATGGCCGTCATTAGATTCTCGTACATTACAATATATTGCCAATGAATTTGATATTCGGTACAAAGCCCATAACGCGCTTGATGACGCTGAAACCTGCGGTAAAATAATTATAATAGCAGCTAAAGAGTTAAAAAGCTCCTGCGTTGATGATTTATTGGAATCCGCAAATATTAAAATGAAGGAGAAACAATGAATTTTGTAACTATCGCTATTGAAAAAGCGAAAGCACCCTGTAACACTATCTATTCTATAGGTTTGGTTAAATATCAGGACGGAAAAAAAGTTGATGCATTTTATTCCCTAGTAAAACCACCGGAACTTTGCGTACAACCGAATATTGCCATTACGCATAACCGTTATACCGCAGAGGATTTACAGAACGCTCCTACAATTGCGGAACTTTGGTTAAGTAAAATTTATTCATTTATAGGTAATTTTTGTCTTGTTTCCAGAATAATGGGAAATGATTTAGATGTACTTCTTATCAATCTTGAATGGTTTGGATTGCCAATCCCGGTATTAAAATATTTCTGCTTTTTTCGATTAGGATGGAAATTATGGCCATCAATAGAACAACATAGTCATTTACCTTCTTTTGCCGAGGAGCTTGGCGTAGAATACAAAATAAATAATACCCTTGATGAAGCAGAGGTCTATGGAAAAATAATCCTTATAGCGGCGGAGAAACTCAAAAGCTCTGACATTGATGATCTATTAAGAGCAGCAAATGATGAATTAGGGGTCTATGAAAAAATAATCCTTATGGCGGCGGAGAAGTACAAAAGCTCTGACATTGATGTTCTATTAAGAGCAGAAAAGTTGCAGATAGAGATGATTGTAAAAAGTTCTCTAAATCTTTGGAAAAATAATTTAGAGAAACCATTGGAGGAGTATGATATAAAAGCACTGGAACAGTTAGCTGTGGATTTATACGAAGATTGTCTACTGCATCGCAAAAATCCAGAAGGAGTTGTGGGCTTGCTGAATGATATAGTACATGAGAGGGGCACCCGGTTAAATGATAGTTTTTCATGGACAGAGGAAAATGTAAGCAAATTATTGAGAGCAAACGATCTTTTGGTATCTGCTGCCGAGAAAGCCTATGCCCAGGCACAATCTTTGATTGAAAAACTTAAAATAAAAAGGGATGAAAATAATGATTTAATTGGTTATGAAATAGAAATAAAATTGACACCCTATATCAGCGGATATGCAGACCCTGAAAGTGATGCCGGTGCAAGTTTTATGAATATTATATGCGAGCCGCTGGATAATAAATATCTTTTAACTTGCGATGCAGATGACAACAAATATTTCGACAGATCAGAAACATGGTTAGAGGGTTTATGGGATGAAAATTTGAAAATTCTTGATTGCTTTAAGGATAAATATATCTCTTATGCTGTACATGAACTATGGGATGCTCATTGGTTTTTCCATGACATCATGAACATAGACAGAGTGCATATTGAAGTTAAGATGGAAGCAGAGATTGGGTATGAGAAATATAACTTCAATAATTAATATTATATTTATTAAATATAATCCGATAAACGGTTATGGAAAAAAACAATTTAATAATCATGTATTATATTTATTAAATATGTTTGCACAGGCTTTTTAATAATGAAAATAAAAATTACACTTGCTAAAAATATATTAATAACATTAGAAACATTGATAGAACAAGAATTAAAGAGAGTGTAGAACAATATATTTTATATTATGATAATGAGGTATTTATATGAACTTTGTAACATTTGCTTTTGAAACAGGTAACTATCGTCATACCATATACTCTATAGGTATAGTGAAATATCAGGACGGAAAAAAGGTTGATACATTTTATTCGCTGTTAAAACCGCCGGAATTGTGCGTACAGCCGAATTTTGACATTTCACATGCTCATCTTACGGTAGAAGAATTAAAAAATGCACCTACTTTTGCGGAACTATGGGAAAGCAGGATATATCCATTTATCCGTGGTTATCCCATTTTAAGCCATCACTTTGACGGTAATGATGTAGATATACTGATTGTTAATCTTGAATGGTATGGATTACCAAGACCGATATTAAAGTATTTTTGCTTTCCTTTCTTTAGGTATAAAGTATGGCCATCGTTAAATGGTGGTCTGGATATATCCGGCGATATACCGGGCCTTACTAAAGAGCTCGGTATTGTGTATAATGCTGATAACACGCTTGATAATGCAGAAGTTTATGGAAAAATTGCTCTTAAAGCTGCGGAAAAGCTTAATAGTTCCAGTCTGGATGAATTATTAAAAGCAACAGAAGAGCAAATCAAGCTAAAGGCAAAAAGTTCATTGTATCTTTGGGAAGATAAATTAGACGATTCAGTAAGAGATTATGATCTTAAAGAACTGGAAGCAATAGATTCAGAATTAATGCTAGGAAAAGGTCCATTAACATATACCGAATTACAAACATTATTCGAAATATTAGATGATGAGAAAAATTTTATTGAAAGCCGCAAATATTAAATGAAGGTGAAATAATGAATTATAATGAAAGTAATGAAATTACCAATTTTCGGGAAATTTGTATGGGAAGTATGAAAAGTGGCATTTTATATAGGGGTAGTTATCCCATATTTAAAATAGATAAAGAACGAGATCAGCTATATGACAAACTTGTTTGTGAAGCAGGCATTAAGTGTGTAATAAATTTATCTGGTAGTTCAAAGGATTTGGAAATTATTGCCAATTTAGTTCCTTGGTATGATAAATTATTAAGAAATAATAATGTAATAGGACTTGATATTCAGTTTGAGTTTGATTTTATAAATAAATTAGAATATGAAATATTTAATTACAAATTGAGACAAGGAATTATATTTATTATATCGCATAAAGGCCCATATCTAATTCATTGTAATGCAGGTATTGATAGGGCTGGTTTTGTTGCGGCGATTATAGCATTATTATTTGGCGCAAGTATTGATGAGGTAATTTATGATTATCTTCTCTCTCACGGTAAACAATTCGCAGATGCTAAGGATACAGAGTTAAATTATCTTACCGGACAAAATATATATGGTCAAATAAATGCAATAGTTTATGGAAATATAAATGATAAAAGATGTTTGCAATCTAATATTGAAAAATATTTTATAGAAGACATCGGCTTAACAAGAGATCAATTACAAACTTTAAAAAGCATAATGGCTAAATAGTGTCTGTCTATAAAGTCCTATCTATAAGAGCCATACGGGGTATGCTTGTATAGAGCATTTAACTATCCTCATACCAAAAATCCCGCTATCCATTCTATTGCCTCCATCACCCACGCTTGATCTGTATACAATGTTGGTGTATCAGCCAGCAACACTTTTCCGCCCAGCATATGATCGCCGTTACTGCCGCTTAACGTGATCAACTTATGAGGTATGGAGGTACTGTCCAATGCATTGTTCAACCTGATTGCGTTGCTATAAGGGACTTGATTATCACGCCTGCCGTGAACAAGCAGAGTTGGCGGAAGCACGGCATTTTTTGATACGTACATTACCGGAGAAATATCCTCGATGTATTTTTTATATTCTGAATAGTTTTTTTGCTTTGTCCAGTTATATTGGGTGAGTTCTATGGACTTGCCTATTAATCTTGTGCCAATCCATGAGAAGAATGTCAATCTCGTCTTAATGTCATCTCCCCACATTGTCATAGATGACAAGCCAATATCGTCAGTAAAATCAGTTGGACCGGCAAGGCTAATACATGCGGCAATCTTAATTTCCTTATTTTGATAAAAGTATTTATAGCCATACAGTAACCCAATATGGCCTCCGGCTGAATGGCCAATAAGAATAAAGTCCTTAATATTGATGCCATTTGCTTTGGAAATTTCGATTATTTTTAACAACGCATTATGTATATCAGAAAATATATCTCCAATTTGAATATCATTATCTTTTTGTATTAGCCTGTAATCTACTGAGGCAAATAAATGATTCTCTGAGTAACTTGCCAAAAATGACGGATACTGCGATTTATTACCGGTAAAGTAGCCGCCGCCATGAATATATACAATTGCGTGGACATCTTTTTTCCGGCATACTATATCAAATTTCTGGTGTGGATCGGAGCCATAAACTATATCCGGGAAATTCCAATTTATTTTATAAAGCATATATTCATTATATCACTTAGATCTGTCAGGAGATGCTAGAGTAAAATATTGAAGAATTTCACCATGTATGTGTTCAACTTCATTTTGAAGTACATTTTTATTATTTACATAATTCCCAGTTAACATTAAGGTCGAGAAATTATTTATTCCGTTTAATCAAAAATTATTTATTTTGTATTTTTTATAACAGTTGTTATTTCATTTACAATACAATCGTAATATTTATTTTTATTTTCATTTCCAGTTCTAAATAAATAATTAGGATGATATGTCCTTATTGCCTTTTTTATATCTGGAATTTCAATTTCGCATAAATGTCTTTCATTAAAATTGCCAATACTTTTTCTTTTAGGTTTACTAAATACATCGTCCAAAACTTTGTCATATTCATCTGGTCCAGTAAAAAATACTATAAACTGAGGTTTCAATATTTCAATTTCTTTAAGAATAATACCATTTAAATATGGTTTAATTACATTGGGATATAATTTTTGCGGAAACCCTTTTTTTTGCATGCCCATTTTATAGTAGATTAACTTAAGAAACTAAGCAGGATACCGATAATAATAACATGGCATACAGTATTGATTATAGGAAACGCGCGGTAGAGTATAAAGATTCCG
>JGI24695J34938_10002602_pt1 | contig 13586 bp, 9 predicted proteins | sample TergutCo191P3_FD_34938 | JGI IMG/M metagenome (IMG submission 34938) | reverse complement strand
GGTCCAATGTTTTCCGTGTACGCAGGCTTATCAATCCCGTGCAAGGCAGAGTCTTCCCCAGCCATGCCTCCACTGCCAGAGAATACAGATGTTCCCGTCCTGGAATTGGTACTTTCGCCCATGCTCACTACCCCTTCTTCGCCATTATAACACGCCTCTGTAAAAAAGCAAATAAAAAGCTTGCCCGATACAACACTCCCAGCCACATCATCGATGAGTCCCTGGCATGGCATTGAAAGAAACGGCCCTGTTCCTGCCAGTTTCCTTGGCATAGTAGAGGGCCTTGTCCGCGTTTTTTATGATATCCGGCAGCATCGTACACTCCACCGTTTTGGAGGCAACGCCCAGGGAAACGGTGACCCTTATCTCCAGGCCCTCCGTCAAAAAAGGCGTGGCCTCGATTTTTTCCAGAATTTGCGTAGCCGCCTTCATGGCGTTTTCATGGTTGACCCCCTGAAGCATGACAACGAATTCCTCCCCCCCGTATCTGGCCACCAGGGTGTCCTGCTTTAGGGTATGGCGGGTGCGCGCGACAACGATTTTCAGCACCTCGTCGCCTATGTCATGGCCATGGGTGTCGTTGACGCGTTTGAAGTGGTCTATGTCGAACAGGATGATCGCGAAATCCTGGCCCGCGTCAATGCACGAGTGCAACTCCCTTTCCGCGGTTTCCATGAAGTAGCGCCTGTTGCGGGCACCGGTAAGCGTGTCGGTAAAGGCCAGTTTCTCAAGCTGCTTTACCATGGCCACTGCCGCGTTTATCTCGCGCAAATCGCGCACGTATCCTATAAAAAGACTTTTTCCCTCAAGGGTTACCCGCACTATCGTCATTTCGCTGGGAATCGATTCCCCTTCAAGGGTTTGGTACATCCATTCGAAATGGGACTTGCCGTTCTTGATTGCCAGCCTGGTCTTTTCCACCATTTTCTCCATGGAAAGCCTGCCGTCGGGTTGGTACTTGGGCGAAAAATCGAAGAAACGGCCTATGTATTCCTCCCTGTCGATAAGCTCAAAGACCTTGATCATCTCCTGGTTTACTTCCAGAACCTCGAAGTTCTCGTCGAAAATGTAACATGCCAAGGGCGAGGAATCCAGCATCGCCTGTAGCCTCTGCTGGGCGACGCGCTCGGTTTTCTGGTATCTGTGGAAATCCCGCAAATCACGCAGATAGCCCACCTTGACGGATTTGTTGCCGAAGTTGATCCGCTCGATGGTTACGTCGCATGGAATTGGCCTGCCGTCCAGTGTTTGGTGCATCCACTCAAACTGAACCCTTTTGACTTCAAAGGTTTGCTTTACAAGCTGGCTAAGCTTTGTCTGCGAGAGGGTTCCGTCGGGCTGGTACCTTGGCGAAAGCGCGAAAAAGTTGCCGCAAAATTCCTGCTTGTCCTTTAGCCCGAAAAGTTCCACGGCCGCGACATTGCAGTCCAGCACGTTGTAATCGTCGTCGGTAATACAGCAAGCCAAGGGCGAAGAATCCAGAATGGCATTGAGCCTTTGCCCTATCATGCGGACATTTTCCTGGTTTTCGTAATACTCACGCAAATCCCTGACAAAAGCCAGCAGATAGTCCCCGTCCCTGAGGCCCACACGTATCAGGGTTACCTCGCAGGGCACAGGCTCGCCGTCCAGCTTCTGGTGCATCCATTCAAACCGCTTTCTCCCCGTTTCAAAGGTCTCCGTTATAAGTTTTTCCGCCTTGTCTTTCGACGGGGTTCCGTCGGGCTGGAATTCAGGGGAAAGTTCGAAGAACCTGTCGAGGTATTCCTGTTCGTCCCGAAGATCGAACAGCTTTGGAGCCTCAGCATTGCACTGCAGGATGTTGAAATCCTTGTCGCGGATATTGGAGGCCAGGGGCATGTTGTCGAAAATGATGCGCAGCCTTTCCTCGATGGTGCTGCTTTCCTCCAGGCTTCTTGTTATACGGGAAACAAAGAACATGGTGAACAGGTACATTGCCACCATGACGAGCACCAGCGCGCTCATGACCAGCCCGATGTTCCGGGCGACGGGCACGCGCGTTACCTCGGTAGGAATGACCGCGACCAAGGTCCAGTCAACCGTCTCCAGTTGTGTGGCTATAAAGTAGGAACGGCCAAGGTAGGCGTCGTCGAATTCCCCGACAAGTATCCCANCTGCAATACTATTCATTATGAAGTAACCGTTGGGGATGTCGTGTATGGTATGCATTCCTGGCCTGGGGGAATTCGGATGGGCGATTATGTCGCCGTTCGGCCCTACGATAAGCAGGTAGCCATCCGCCATGACCGGATGCTGGGCGACGCTGTACAGGACGGGGCTTAAAGCGATGGCCGCACCCACCGCCGCGCCGATGCCACTAAGCCCAGGCACCCAGGTGGACATCGTAATCGCGATATTACCCGTGGCATAGGACAGATAAGGATCCGTGGTCGCGATTCTCCCCTCGCCGACGACCGCGGCGGAAATATACCAGGGGCGATCCCCGGAAAGCCAGCCCTCCGTCGCTATCCACCCCGCGCCATTGATTATACGCCCGTCAGTGAACCCTATAAAGACGTTTTCGATAAAGTCGTATTCCGCCACGAAACCCTCGGCAATGGCCGTAAAGTTCTCCTCGGACGGAAGATTCGACAAGGCGGTCGCTAGGCTGCTTACCGTCTGGCCGGCGACGCCGAACCATTTGTCCATTTCGCCCGCGTGGATAATTTTGTTGCGTTGGGCGATGCCCAGCACGTTTTCGTATATAATTCCACGCACCAGGGTGTTCACAATTAGAAACGTGACGGCCAAACCCAGAATGGACAGAGTCGTTATACCCAAAACCAACTTGCGGGGAAAACTTAGCCTTGACTTATGCCTCTGCGCCTCGTTAAAAAAGGATAGCCTGCCTCTCATTCTTCGTTTGCCATCGTCCTTTTCTTTGGTGTCGGGGATTTTGGTTAGCCCTATGGAAAATTATGGCACGAATCATGGCAAATGTCAAAATATTTGTTCGCGTCCGTTCCCTTTACTATTTCCCCACCGTTCTTTAATATGACCCAAGGAGTCGACACCATGGCGAAAAACCCGGGGCAAAAGTACCCCTTTAAGGAAATCGAACCCAAGTGGCAGAAATACTGGGAGCAAAACAAGACCTTTAAAGCGACCGAGGACCCGGCCATACCTAAGGACAGGCGACGCTACGTTCTGGACATGTTCCCATATCCTTCCGCCCAGGGGCTACATGTCGGGCATCCGGAGGGCTACACGGCCACGGATATCTGGTGCCGCTACCTGCGGGCGAACGGCTACAACGTCCTGCACCCCATGGGCTTCGACTCCTTCGGCCTGCCGGCGGAAAACTACGCGATCAAGACCGGCACCCACCCGGCAATCACCACCGCCGCCAACATAGACCGCTTTCGCCAGCAGATAAAGGCCCTAGGCTTTTCCTACGACTGGGACCGCGAGGTGGATACCTCCGGCGACGACTACTACCGCTGGACTCAATGGATTTTCCTTAAACTGTTCGAGAAGGGCCTTGCCTACGAAGCGGAAAGCCCAATCAACTGGTGCCCGTCCTGCAAGACCGGCCTTGCCAACGAGGAGGTCAAGGACGGGGCCTGCGACCGCTGCGGCGAACCGGTTACCCGCAAACGGATCCGCCAGTGGATACTTAAAATAACCGCCTACGCCGAAAGGCTTCTTGCCGACCTTGACGGGCTGGACTGGCCGGAACCGATAAAGCTGATGCAGCGCAACTGGATCGGCCGAAGCGAGGGCGCGAACCTTGTCTTCGGGATCGCCGGCCCGGGATCCGGGGATCAAGGCTCCTTGGAGCCAGGGATCGAGGTCTACACCACCCGGCCGGACACCCTTTTCGGCGCGACCTACATGGTGCTTTCCCCGGAACATCCTTTGGTCGAGAAAATCACCACCCCGGAACAAAGGGATGCCGTAAACGCCTATGTCCAAGCGGCGGCTCGGAAAAGCGACCTTGAACGCACCGACCTTGCCAAGGAAAAGACCGGGGTCTGGACCGGGGCATACGCGGTAAACCCGGCGACCGGCGGGAAAATCCCGGTGTGGATCGCCGACTACGTGCTTATATCCTACGGCACCGGGGCGATCATGGCGGTTCCCGGGCACGACGAACGGGACTGGGATTTCGCCAAGGCTTTCGATCTGCCTATTGTCCAGGTGGTAGCCGGGGAAAAGCCGGAAGCCGGGAAGGATTACTCCGGAACCCCGGGGGAAGTTTCCACCGGGGACGGCTGGTCGGTAAACTCCGGGGACTTCTCCGGGCTTTCCACGGCGGAGGCGAAAAAGCGCATTACCGAATGGCTGGAGGAAAAGGGGATCGGCAAAAAGGCCGTAAACTACCGGCTGCGGGACTGGGTTTTCAGCCGCCAGCGCTACTGGGGCGAGCCGATCCCGGTGGTACACTGCCCGGAATGCGGCATAGTGCCCCTGCCGGAAAAGAACCTTCCCCTGAAGCTCCCGGACGTAAAATCCTACGCACCCACCGGTACCGGGGAATCCCCACTGGCCGGCATAGACGACTGGGTAAACACATCCTGCCCCAAATGCGGCGGCGCGGCCAAAAGGGAAACCAACACCATGCCCCAGTGGGCCGGATCCTGCTGGTACTATCTGCGATATCTGGATCCGGGCAACCCGAACGAGTTTGTCGCCCGGGACAAAATCGACTACTGGATGCCGGTTGACCTTTACGTCGGCGGGGCGGAACACGCCGTTCTGCACCTTCTGTACAGCCGCTTCTGGCACAAGGTCCTGTACGACTTCGGCCTTGTCAACAGCGTGGAGCCGTTCCAAAGGCTGATCAACCAGGGCATGATTCTGGGTGAGGACAACCAGAAAATGAGCAAGAGCCGGGGCAACGTGATCAACCCGGACGACATAATAGAAGAATACGGCGCGGACGCGATGCGCGTCTACGANATGTTCATGGGGCCGCTGGAGGTCAGCAAGCCTTGGCTAACCGCCGGGCTNGTCGGCGTTTCGCGCTTTCTGGAACGGTTGTGGACCATAGGCGAGAAGTGCGACAAGAACGCGCCGGTGCCGGGGGAATTCGACGCGCTTAACAGGCTTCTGCACCGGACGGTAAAGAAGGTAACCAAGGACACGGCAAATCTGGACTTCAACACCGCGATCAGCGCGATGATGATCTACTCCGGCGAGCTTAACAAGCTTGCCCAGGTGCCGCCGGCACTGTGGGAACCGCTGGTAATCATGACGGGTGCCTATGCCCCGCATCTTGGCGAGGAGCTTTGGGAAAAGCTAGGGCACGCCGAATCGCTAAGCCGCGCCCCCTGGCCGTCCTTCGACGAGAGCCTTACGATTGACGACGAGGCGACAATTGTCGTGCAGGTAAACGGCAAAGTCCGGGACAAGTTTACCGCGGCGGTGGGAACCGACAAAGCGGAACTGGAAAGGACCGCGCTTGCCCTGCCCGGGATAACCAAATGGACGGATGGCCGCAAGGTGCTTAAGGTAATAAGCGTGCCGAACAAGCTTGTAAACGTCGTCGTCGCGGACGGGGAAAGACATGGGTGATTTTGTTATTTGCGCAACCAGGTCGATGAGAAGCTATGCCGAAAGGGTCGTCGAGAGCCTGGCAAAGTTCCCCCGTTTCGCCGGAAAACACGAGCATTTTGGAGGCGTTGACCTACTTCGCACAGACCGCTTTGCCGACGGCGAAATGGAGGTTGCCGTTGCATCATCGGTGCGAGGCAAGCACGTGGTGGTTTTCACTTCCTGCGCCCGCAACGAAGCCAGGATAAGCCTGGAAGAGGCAAAGATAGAGCTGTACCACACGATTGACGCGCTCAAACGCTGCCAGCCTGGAAAGATAACGGTTTTCGAGCCGTTCGTGTCCTGTTCGCGATCGGATCGCACCCTTAGGCGCAGCTCCGTAGGCCTTTGGGTACACCTGAAAACCCTCGCAAGCCTCGGGGCACAGCATATAATCACCTACCAGCTACATTCCGACAAGTCAAAGTCCATGGTAGACCCCACCATCTGCGCGTTGGACGACATACCAGCGCACACCCTACTGCAGCAGCATCTTTGCGACGTGTATATCCAGAACATGAAAAAGCTGGAAACCGAGGTGCGTTCCAACTGGGCCTTTTGCTCGGTGGACGCCGGCGGGGAAAAACTGGCGAGAATTTTCGCCAACGCCTTCAGAACGCCCTTAGTAATAGCCCACAAGCAACGGGACACTTCCAAGGCGAACTCCATAGAATCGATTAACATACTAAGCGCGGAGCCCGTCGAAGGCAAAAGCCTGTGGATAGTTGATGATATGATTGACACTGCTGGATCCGTGGAATCCCTGATCCACGCCCTGGCCCCCCTCAAGCCCAGGGAGATAAACATCGTCGCCGTGCACGCCCTGTTCTCGCCACCCGCGCTGGAGCGGATTGCAACCCTTTCGCGGGAGGGGCTGCTGAAGCGGGTGATGGTGACGGACACCGTATGCCCGGACTCGCTGTCGGGTCAGATCCCCGGGCTGGAGATCGTCCCGTCCACATGGCTTTCCGCAAGGGTAATCAACAGCATCATCACGCACGCCCCGATGGGCGAGCTCCTGCTGAAATTCGACGCGATCGCGTATCTAAAGTCCCCGGCCCTTTGGCACTACGCCCCCGCCGAAGCTTAGGACCTCCTTGCTGTCCAGCAGGATCGTCACTGGGCCGTTGTTAATCGAGCTTACCCTCATATCGGCCTGGAATTCACCGTTTTCGCATACCAGCCCCCGCCCCCGGATTTGTTCCAGGAAATACCCGTACAATTCGCGGGCCTTTTCCGGCGGGGCCGCCTTTGACCACGAGGGTCTGCGCCCCTTGCGAGCATCCCCCATAAGCGTAAACTGTGAAACGGCAAGCACCGAATGGGGCTGCCCGCGCAAACTGGCGGCATCGGCAATCGAAAGGTTCATCCGCCCCTCCCCGTCGTCGAAAATCCGTAGGCTGATGATTTTTTCGGCAAGCCAGTCCGCGTCCGCGTGGCCATCGTCCAGCGCGACACCAAGGTAGACCAACAGGCCCTGGCCTATACGGCCTTTCTCAACCCCATCGACGGTTACGCACGCTTCGGTAACCCTTTGCACCACAGCTTTCATGCTTCACAAATTGGTCCGAATCGCAATGCCTTCCAGCCTTATGCGCCCCTCGTTCTCGATGGGCACGATACGACCCAGAACCTCAAGGGGATCCCCAGTTATGGGAATGGCATGGCCGAAAACCACGGGGACCAGTCCCTCCACAATTCTAGGGGCATCGTATCCAAGCAGGAAATCGAACGAGGTCCCCTGGTCCGTAATAGACACGTTGGAGGCTATCCCCCGCCAGATTACGTGAACCCCCTGGTGCAACGGGGGATCCTGCCACGCCTGGGCATGGCTTACGTTATCGTCCCTTCTGAACGTGTCGAAGCCAGGGNTCTCCAGAAGGGAAAGCATAAGCCGTGCCCTGTTTTTAAGGCCTTCCGCCGCATTGGATTCGAGTATACGGTTCAAGTGTATCCTGGCCGCCTCGTCCCGGTGGTCGGAAAAAAGCGCCAGCGCCCTATCGTAAGTATCAAGCGCCTGTCGCTGGGTTAGCATGTATCTGTAAAAACCGCCACCGCCAATGGGAGCGGTTCGGTCCTCCCAGGTCAAGGCCAATCCGTAGGGAATATCCCTTGTACCCCGCATCCTGAACGGGTTGGGCGCGAGTCCCAGAAAAACCATCACGCCGAAACCCACGGCGAAGACGGCTACAAGCGCGCAGATACCCCCCGTAATTTCCTTCCTAGAAAAGCCAGGGAACGGGATGGGCGGAAAGACCGTGGAAAGCTTTCCAGCCTCCAGCCAGACGGAAAAGGTTTCGGTTCCCGCCTGCCTGCGGATTATTTTTAGCGCCTTTTTGGCAATGCGGTTATTCGGATCGAATTCCAGGACTTCCAGGTAGAGGTCCACGGCACGGCTTATATCGCCACGACGAAGGAAGAGGGCGGCAAGCCCCAGAATTGCCAATGGGTTTCGATGTTTAAGCTCGTGGGCGATACGCAGGTAGGTCAACGCGCCGCCGAAATCCCCNGCATGGAGGCAGACCGTTCCCAAAAGNTAATGGTAGTTGAAAGACCTGTCGTAACGAANGACCTCTGGCTGTAGAACTCGAAGGGCCACTTCGTACTTGCCCGCCCTGGCGAGTCTGCTTGCCTTGGTAAGAATGGGATCGAGTCTCATGCCATGCCCATTATACACAAGAAAGGGCGTTTTTTGAAGTGGCGGGAACGGGTCCGCAGTCGCCCATACCGATAAAAATCGAATCCTTGTATCTGGCCCGCTTTTCCCCTATACTGTCCCCAATGGACCCCGCGCCCAAACTAACAGTATCCGAACTGACAGAACTCATCCGCCTCCGCCTGGAGGAGGGCTTCCCCTCCGTGACGGTCGAGGGCGAGATGTCGAACTGTCGGCCCGCCTCGTCGGGACACCTATACTTCTCGCTGAAGGACTCGGGCGCGAAAATCGACGCGGTCATGTTTCGCAACCGCTTACGCTCCCTTGGCTTCGCGCCCAAAGACGGAATGCTACTACGGGTACGGGGAAGTCTTTCGGTCTACGCGCCCCGGGGAACCTATTCGATCGTCTGCGAGGAAATGGAGATTGCCGGATCCGGCGACATTCTTGCCATGCTGGAAAAGCGCAAACGCCTGCTGGCCGCCGAGGGGCTTTTTGACGAGGATAGGAAAAGGCCCCTACCCCGCTTTCCAGCCACGGTTGGCGTAGTAAGCTCGCCGACGGGCGCGGCGTTAAGGGACATTCTGAACGTGCTGGGTCGCAGGGCGGCGGGCGTCGGGGTGGTAATCCTGCCCGCACCAGTACAGGGGGCTGGGGCCGGCGATCTTATCGCAAAGCGCATAGAACAGGCGAACCGCTGGAGGCTGGCCGACGTGCTTATCGTGGGACGCGGCGGGGGCTCGTTAGAGGACCTTCTGCCCTTCTCCGAAGAAGCCGTTGTAAGGGCCGTGGCCGCTTCGGAAATACCAGTGGTAAGCGCGGTGGGACACGAGATAGACTGGGCCTTGTGCGACTTCGCGGCCGACCTTCGCGCCCCAACCCCTTCGGCCGCGGCGGAACTGGCCAGTGGCGAAAGGGCCGCTGCCCTGGCTATGGTCAGGAACGCGACACAGGATTTTTCCGCGGTTTTGCAGGGCAGGATCGAAAAGGCCAGGCTTTTGCTGCGACCCTTCGGTGCGGAGGATCTCGAATACCGTTTCAGGGCCATACTTCAGCCCCGCCTGGTGCGTTTCGACGACGCCAANGAAGGGCTTGTAGGTGGGCTTTCCAATCTCGTGGCAAATCTGCGNCACCGGCTGGAGCTTGCGACCGCCGTGCTGGAGGCGGGAAGCCCCCTAGCGGTAATGGAACGGGGGTTCTCGATGGTAGTAAACAAAAGAACGGGCAATGTCGTGCGGAACGCCACCGAGACCCTGCCCGGGGATCTTCTGGACATACGCCCGCTTGCCGGGACTATTACCGCAATTACGGAGGAAACTCATGGCGAAAACGGGCAGTAGAGCTACCGACAGTACGGTGAAAAACTTCGAGGAACGGCTGGAACGGCTGGAAACTCTTGGCGAACGAATCCGCAGAACGGACATACCGTTAGACGAGGCACTAAAGGCCTTCGAGGAAGGGATCAAGCTGGCAAGGACGCTGGAAAAGGATCTTGAAAAAATCGACAGCCGTATCGAAATACTGATGAACAGCGCCGATGATATTCCCTCCGAAGAACCTTCGGCCGAAGAATCCTNAGTCGCAAAATCGTCCCCCGTTCTGGAACTGTTCGAAGCGGAAGGTTAGCCGTGGGGAATATCCATGTGCTCCCTCCAGAAGAAGCCCGAAAAATCGCCGCGGGGGAGGNGGTTGACCGTCCCGCCGCGCTGATCCGGGAATTCCTCGACAATGCCATTGATGCCGACGCTTCCCGCATCGACGTTTCCATCGAGGGGGGCGGAAGTAAAAAGGCCGAGGTGTCCGACGATGGCCGGGGCATGGGCCGCGAGGACCTTGAGATATGCTGGCTTGCACACGCGACAAGCAAGATACGTTCCCTAGACGACCTAAACATAACAGAGACCCTTGGTTTCCGGGGCGAGGCGCTTGCGGCGACAGCGGCGGTCGCAAGGCTGGAAATTGTCAGTGGCACCGCAGACGGTGAGTCCTGGCAGCTTGAGGTTGGCCCTGGCGGGGCCCATCCGCCACGTCTGGAACGGACAAGCAGAACCAAGGGCAGTACCGTCCGCGCGCTAAACCTGTTCGACACGATTCCAGCCCGCAAACGTTTCCTTAAACGCGAAGGCAGCGAGGGATCCTTGTGCCGGCAGGTGTTCATCGAGAAGGCACTCGCCTTTCCNGAGATTGCCTTTCGCTTTACCCAGGACGGGCGGCCCAAGGATTTCCTTCCNGCCGCCGACTCCAAAAAAAAGCGTTTCGCCACGGCCCTGCTGGACCTGCGCCAGGAAGGTTTCCTCCATGAGATACATGTTTCCGGCGATNGTTTTTCCGCCGATATCGTAATCGGAGGCCCAGAACTTTTCCGTTCCGACAGGCGCATGTTGTACGTTTTTGCCAACGGCCGGCGGATACAGGATTTTTCCCTTATGCTGGCGATGGAATACGGTACCCAGGGTTGGTTCCCCAACGGAACCCACCCATTGGGCGCGGTCTATGTTGACATAGACCCCTCGCTTGCCGACTTCAACATTCACCCGGCCAAGCGCGAGGCGCGTTTTAAGGATGCCGGGGCTATTCACCATGCCGTAAGCTCGGGTCTGCGGGATTTTTGCCACCGGCTTAACATGAAAAACGGTGTGCAGCGCCCCCAGCCTGTCCCCGACAGCCGAATGCTTGCGGGGGAGGCCCCCCCCTACACCCCAGTAAACCTACCTGGGATTCCCAGGGAAGGCGTGGGGTATACTGGCAATGCGATGGCAAGCAGCCTAGCGGACCAGGCCACGCCCACCTTTGACACCCTAAGGGTTGCCCATCCGCTTGCCGTAGCCGCCGCCGAAAAACCACCCGTCTACGGCGAGGCCAGGTACGCCGGTAAGGCCTTCGGCCTTTTTCTTTTGGCCGAATGGGGCGACAGGCTTTTCATCATCGACCAACACGCAGCCCACGAACGTATACTCTATGACCGTTTCCTGTCCGAAAATATCCCAGGACAGGAACTTTTGGTCCCCCTTTTCTTTACCACCGAAAGCGACGACGACGACGATTTTATCGAGACAAAGCGCGAGGAACTGGCAAGGCTGGCCATTGTTATCGAAAAGGACGGGGACGGCTGGCGCGTTGATTCGCTTCCGGCAAACTGGAAATTGAGCGACTCCGAAACGGTACGGGAAATACTGAACCTGCGAAACGCCGGCGTGAATATCGCCGAGCGATGGGCCGCCGTTTTATGCTGCCACCAGGCGGTGCGGGACGGCGACTATCTGGACGACGGGACGGCCGCAAATCTGGTAAAGGAAGCCCTTGCCCTACCCGACCCGCACTGCCCCCACGGTCGCCCCGTATGGACCGAGATCAGCCGAGAGGCCCTGTGCAGGGCGGTGCGCCGCAGTTGACTTTTCCTGTGGACAGGCTAAATCAGTCTGCCTATGGTACTCATGTCATTTATTACCTGCAAGGCCTGCCGCAAACTGTCGATGACCGCGCTAATGCTTTTGGTAAAGTCTGCGGGGGTTTTCCCAGCAAGCCTGTCAAAATTGGTAAGATGGCAGCGCTCGTTGCCAGGCTCTTTGTTTAAAATGTCATCAAGCATGGCGGTGATCTTTTTCATGCTATCGCAGGAACGCGCAATGATACCCCACGCCTCCTTGGAAGCGTCGTTCTGGATAAACTGGCTTTTCCGCCGCCTAAAGACCAGCGCCTCCGTTTCCTGTTTTACATGCATGTAACGTTTGCCATATTCCCCGTTCGGGGCCATTTTTATGTCCAGTGCCTGTATATGCCCCGCCGCATACATAAGATCGTTGTAAGCCTCGGTTAAGCCTATTCGGTCTTCCCTTCTCGAAAATTCCCCTTCCATAATGATTGGCCGCAGCACATTGTTGATTTTGCCCACCAAAATGGAATGGAAAGCCTTTAAAAATGAAAGGGCAAAGGCCTCGGGCAGCGGAAAACCGTTCTTGTTCATATCAGAGGCGACGTTGACCAAAGGCTCCGGGGTAGTTCCAAAGAAGGCTTCCAGCGAGTCGATAATGTCCAAGCGTTTTTTCTCGATAAAGTACTCTGTCATGGCGATCTCGGACTGCTGTTTCCAATAATTGCGGTACACTTGGAACCAGTCCTCACCCCCGCTTATCTGCCCAGAGGTATATCCCGTGTTTCTCATGCTACAGCGGATTATGCGGGTAAGAGGTATTTTCGTATTGAAGCTGCGGATTGTCGCAAGGGCTTTCGCCGCCCGTGAAAGCAGCGCCTCCATTTCCCTGTCCATGTTAAAACCTGTCTCGCCCGATCTTGTTTCCAGTTCGTAAACGAAGAGCGATTCAAACAGCGAAAGCGACGGAGGATCCCTCAGGGAAAAAAGGATTTTGTCCAGATTTAGGAGCATTTCCCTTACTGAGGAACCTATCCTGCATACACGCCCTTCCTCCGGCGTCTCCTCGAAAGCAAGGATGAACCTATCGAACAAAAAACAGGACAGTTCCTTAAGATAATTGAGCGAACGGGCATGATAGTACATGGTTTCACGCTTGGAGTCGGATATTGACTGTAGCGTTTCCTCCATGGAGCGCGCGACGGCCTGCCGAAGGTTTGGCGGCAATATGTCGGGGGACTTTTCAAGGACCGCCTGCGGGGTGCACTCGGTCTGGAGCTTTCTATGTATGTCCTCCATTTCCAGCGATCCAAGAATGGCGTAAAAAGCCCCCCGGTCTTTGTTGATGCTGGTGTCCAGGACATTGTAAAAAAAGCGGGCGGCGTCTTTCAGGTCGATCAGCAAATGGAAAAAACCACCTAGCAGGCGATTCTGCCTGTAATCGTAAATACCAGGGGCGCTGGCCTCTATGCTTTTTCCCATCATGAGCATCCGCCCGTTTTCGTAGATTTTTACGGAGGACTTTCCCGAAAAGAAGCCTATGACGCAATAAAACAGGCGGACAAACCATGGCAACCTCCCGTACTGTTCCTCAAAATCTATTCCCCCTTCTTCTTCGTCGTCTTTAGGCAGGTACAACGGCTCGAGAGAGATTTTCGAGCTTTGCCTTATCTTTTCGAGCAGACCAAGCCGTTCGTCAATATCCATTTGTGAAACAAGTCTGTCCAATATGGGGTTCACGTTCATATCTTCCTTGCTACATATTGACATATTTCTGGAAAAATGCTAGCCTCTGGTTTAGCAAATGATGGCGCATATCTGGTTTGGTGTGCCTATTCCCCGGTTGTGTAACGGCAGCACGGCAGGTTCTGGTCCTGCTTGTGGGGGTTCAAATCCTCCCTGGGGAAAGAGCCTTTTTGAAGGCCCCTTCGTCTATCGGTTAGGACATGAGATTCTCAATCTTAAAAGAGGGGTTCGATTCCCCTAGGGGCTAAATGTTACTCG
>JGI24695J34938_10002599_pt1 | contig 13593 bp, 9 predicted proteins | sample TergutCo191P3_FD_34938 | JGI IMG/M metagenome (IMG submission 34938) | reverse complement strand
CCTTTAACTTTGCCGGAATTATTGGAAAGTTATAAACGTCCAAGCCTAATGTAAAATTAAACAGATTATTTGTTTTTGTTAAACCAAGCGCCTCGCCAAGAGGAAATTCCAGCCCAAAATTGATATCAAAACCAAACATGCTAAAAATACCGGGATAATCAATATCAAAATTTCCGGCAGATTCCGCGGATAAAAAAGGCTTCAGAGAAACAGGAGTATACAAGAATATATCGTACATAAAATTAAATTTGGTTTTTCCGTCGTCGGCTGCGATGTTCGTATAAGAAATGACCGGATCAATATAAGCAATAGGAAGAAACGCCGAGGGTGCGGCTTTTATTTTAAACTTCCAGATTGGAAAGTACGCGTTTATATTAGCTTCAAAAAACATTGCGCCGCCGATACTTGTATCTTTGTTATCTTCCGCCTCCGCGAAGGACAATACATCGCCGCTTAAAGCGAAAACTCCCGAAAAATCAGTATTTAACGACAGGCCAAAACCCCAGTTGTTTTTATTATTATATTGAAAATAAAAAGGAGTTAATCCAAAATCCATATTAAAAATAAAACCGTCTTTAAGTTTATCAAGGTCGATAATAATTGTTTCCTGAAAAACATCCAAAGCGTTTATAAAACTGTTAGAAAAACCAACGCTGGAATTAAGGCCTATTTCAAAACTGCGATCCGGTATTCTCCACGCGTCTTCCGCGAAAACACAGGGAACAGATACTAAACATATAAGCAAAAGTAAAAAAAGTTTTTTCATTTTATTCCTCCGACGCCCAAGGTAAAGGTATTTTTACATTCAACCCGGCTGAAATGCCAAATTTTGTAATTGCAATATCAAAACCTCTTGGTATAGTCAACTTGGCTCCGTCATCAAATGCCAAATTAATTGAAGGATTAAACGGAATATTGTCAGGATTATTAATTTCATTTAATTTATCTTTATTGATATCAAGTGTTATTGAATTACCGGTTAACGGCATCTCAATATTCACATCTCCTGATTTTGCGACCACACTTGCTCCCTCAAATAATTTGTTGTTTAATATTAAATCCAATTTTAGCCATGTAACAAAATTTTCAAGATCAAGATTATTTTCTGATTCTTCCGGATCTACACTTCTGCCGAAAAGATCGCCTTCTTCCATAATGCTTTTCATTATTTCGATGCTTGCTAAAGCAGAATCAGTAACAGTTAATTCTAACGGAAACCATATAACAGCCTCTACTTTAATTTCAGCTTCTAACTTTAAAAGGGCGGGATTAATCATTGTGTCTTCCGGAATATATATCCTATATGTTAAATCATTTGATTCGGATGTTAATGACGACAATTCAATATTAACGGCGCTTCCGCTTGGGTAATTAGTTCCGTTATAACCGTTACTTTCCCAAGCTGCGAAATTACTCGCATTACCACTACTGACAGGTTTCGGTTCAGAATCTATATCAATCCATAAAAGTTCAGCAAGACCGCCTTCACCGGAGACATAAAGTAAAATCCTTGCATTTTCAAATGCAAAACCGCCAAGAATATTAGAATCAATTCCTGAAAGATCCAATGGGAATGAACCTTCTAAAAGAACTTTTTCTTCTTCAAGAGGATATTCAACAACACCTACCGATCCAATATCAATACCTAAATCGATTAAAAATTGTAAAAAATCATCAGGTACTTCAGGCGGAAATCCGTTTCCAAGATTACTGTCGCTAAGATCAAATTTTTCTCCAAATATTAACTGATACAACATAATTGTTTCAGTTTGAGTGTTGGTACATTCAATTAACTTAAAACCGCTATCAGTAAATACATCTCCTAAATTATTAATCGCGTCTTTAAACATTCCGCCTAAATCGACAGTTGCTCCGAATTTAATATCGGGCGATCCTTTTATTTGGATTTCTTTCGGAAAAGCAAATTCATGATCACAGGTTAAAAAACTGAATACAAAGAGGGTTATAACACCGAAAATAAAATGTTTTTTCATTGATCATCCTCCATTTTCAATATAACAATTTAAAAAAATAATATCAATACAGAATTTATATAAATTTATACTAAAAGGGAGAAAATTTTAATCCATTTGATTAAATAAATTAATTTCTTTTACTTTTTTTATTAATTCCAGTTTGTCAATTCCCCAATTTTTGTCAAAATGTCTTAAGAGTAAACTTGATAATTCAATAAATTCATTAAATACCGGTTTATTTATCGGCATTTTTATCATTTTCCGGTTAACAAGGAGTTCCCAAAAGCGGGCAAAGTTTTTTACACGGCGTATATCGTCCGCGGACATAGCGGAGGTTTCAATTACTTCGTATGGGGGATCTTTACTGTACCGCATCCCAAATTCTTTGTTCTGATGAATTATCAGCGCGCCGGGCAGCAATTTTAAAATACCAGGTTGAATCTCCGGTGACTGACACTTGTTGCGGATTGAAAGCGATAACGCCTTCCAGAGCTTATCAAAACCCTCGCCGAAAGATGCTAGATCCTCGCCGGGAAGACCCGCTATTAGATCGGCGTGAATAACCGCATTTGTATTTTCGCTTAGAAACCGGAGCGCTTCAAGCTCTTTTTCGGGATTAGAAGGTCTTCCTATCCGCGCGGATACTTCGCTGTTAAGAGTTTGAATTCCGATTTCAAGCCGCAATGTATCAGGCGGAAATAAAACGAGTTTTTCGCGCAGTTCCTTCGGGAAAAGAGAAGGCACCATCTCGAAATGCACAATAAAAGCGTGATGATTAATTTTTTCAAGAAAAAAATCAATGATGCGCAGAGCGCGCGGCATGTTTATATTAAAAGAGCGATCCAGAAATTTAAAAGTTTTTACGCCGCGCCGGATAAGAATATCCATTTCCGATAAAAATTGATCAAGTGGAAACTCATGTACATTTTTATCCGAGGCGCTCAGGCAAAACTCGCAGCCAAACGGACAGCCGCGCGATGATTCCACGTATATTAATTTTTTCTTTATATCCTCGTCTGTATATAAATAATATGCCGGTTTTATTTCAATTGTGTTTTTACAAGCAGAACTTTGCCTCGGCGCATAGAATTTATCCTGTCCCGCGCTGTCTTTGCCTACGCGATCATTGCCTGATAAAATTGTTTCGCATAACTCCCTGAACGCGGTCTCGCCTTCGCCGCGGATAATATAATCGGCATATTGAAAAATCCGCGCGTCAGGCGGAAGATGCGAAACCTCAGGTCCTCCCAAAACTACGGCAGGTCTTTCCTGCCACTCTTTAAATAGTTCCTTTAAAAGTTCAATCGTCTGCGCATGATTCCAGATTGACACCGAAACACCGAGAATGCGCCTTTTCCCGTCAGGCGGAAAAGCGTCAAGCAGCGCCCTGATTTTTTCACCTAACGGCTGGCGCAGAGCGAACTCGATGATATCGCATCTTTCTTCAAACGCCCCAAGATTCGCTTTTAACAGACGCAGCGCCAGCGACGGGTGAATCCACTTTGCGTTAATGGCGGTTAAGATAATATCTTTCATGAAAAATTATACGCGCTGATTTTCGCAGATACGCAACGACGCAGAGGAAGAGAAGATATCAGAATTATTCATTTAGTATTAAACAAACCCATGGTGCCTGTGAGCCAATCTTCACGGGCATCCATTACAAGATGTTCAACATCGAACCAGTTGTTCGCGCGGGGGCCGGGTAGTTCGCGGTTTGTGGAATTGTTAAACACGATTGTATTGCATCCAAGTTTGCGCAGGTTTTTAATATTTTCGGGAGCGTCGTCAATGTAAACATGAGCGCCGACCGCGCCTTTGTCGTTCATAAAGCAGATGTCCCAGTATGGAATGTCAAAATTGTCCAGCCAGTCTACTGTCTGCGTAATTGTGCTGCGGTGCGAGTATTTTAAAAAAAGGCGGTACGTGATGATGCGGACGCGAATTCCCTGGTTTGACAATTTTCTGAGGATCGCAGGCGCGTTTTCGATCGGAACCATGTCGCGGAAAATATTGCGCTGCGTTACAGCGAAACGATGCAGCCTGTCATAGCCGCCAAACTCGTCTATGCCCCATTCTTTAAGGCCGTATGAAACCTCGGTTGTTAATACGTCAAGCGGTTTATTAAGCCATTCCGAGGCAATGTTCCGAATCGCGCCGTAAAAATCGCCGACAACGCCGTCAAGATCAACGCCGAAAATAAAACTGGAATTATCCATTTAATTTTACCTTATTGTTTTTCTTTGGATATTAATATAACAATGCTCCGCGCCTTAACAGAATAAATACGCTGCGATGTAAGCCGCTCTTCGGTTCCCGGCAGCATTATATCTTTTGGAGACGATAAGCCTGTATCGACCGCGCGCAGCCATTCTTTTTTTATAGGAGGGTCTGCGATAATAAATTTATGGACTTCCGTACTTGCGTTAAACATTATATAAAAATCATTATCATCGCGATCCGCGAGAATTTCCGCCTTGCTCCCAAGTAGGCGCAGCGCCAGATAATAACCGGCATTGTCCCAATTAGGTGAAATGCCCTTATCATCGAACCAGCTGATGTCGGGAATGCCTTTGTAAGTACCGCCTCTGCCTGTGTAAAATTCAGGGCGCATAAAACCGGGATGGCGGCGGCGGAAAGCGATTATCTCCTTTACAAAACGGTAAAGGCCCGGGTTAGTTTCGAGTAACGACCAGTTGTACCATGAAATTTCATTGTCCTGGCAATAGGCGTTATTGTTGCCGTTTTGAGTGCGGGCGAACTCGTCCCCGCCTAAAATCATCGGAGTACCGAGCGATACCATTAAAGTAGCGAAAAAGTTTTTTATCTGTTTTTCCCTGATCGCTTTTAAAACAGGATCGTCCGTAGGACCTTCCATGCCGTAATTGTAGCTGACATTATCATTGCTGCCGTCCATGTTGTTTTCGCCGTTTTCATCGTTGTGTTTATTATTGTACGCGACAAGATCGTACATTGTAAAACCGTCATGGCTTGTTATAAAGTTAATCGAGTGGAAGGGCTTGCGTCCGTCGCGCAGATAAAGATCGGAAGAACCGGCGATTCGCGTGGCTAACTGGCGGGTCTCCTTGGGATCGCCTCTCCAGTATCTGCGCACATTGTCGCGGTATTTATCGTTCCACTCCGCCCAGCGGCCTCCGGGAAACCATCCGACCTGATACGCTCCGCCCGCGTCCCACGCTTCGGCGATAATTTTTGTCGAGCTTAGCACAGGGTCTTCGGCGATTTGTTCAAGAGTCGGCGGACTTTCCATAATTCTTCCGTTTTGATCTCGTCCCAGTATCGATCCTAAATCGAAACGGAATCCGTCAACATGCATCTCCATCACCCAGTAACGCAGGCAGTCCATAATGAAGGTGCGCACAACAGGATGGTTGCAGTTAACGGTATTTCCGCAGCCGGAATAATTCTGGTAATAGCGTTTGTTTTCATTGAGGATATAATAAATTGAATTATCAAAACCGCGGAAACAAAATGTCGGCCCCTGTTCGTTTCCTTCGGCTGTGTGATTAAAGACGATATCAAGAATTACTTCGATACCGGCTTTATGCAGCTCGCGGACCATCAATTTAAATTCGTTAACCTGCCCTCCGTAATTTTTATCCCAAGCGTAAGAGCCTTTCGGCGCGAAAAACGCGACAGTCGAGTACCCCCAGTAGTTGGATAATTTTCTTCCGGTTTTAGGATCATAACGCAGGTACTCATTTTCGTTAAACTCCTGAATCGGCAGCAGTTCAAGACTGGTTATGCCCAAATCCTTGAAGAACGGAATTTTCTCGATCACTCCAAGATATGTTCCGGGATGCTCAACTCCGGATTTGGGATGAGCTGTTAAACCTTTAACATGGGTTTCATAAATTACGCTGAACCGCAGAGGATAATTAATCGGCATATCGCCCTGCCAGTCAAAATCATCGTTAATGATAATGCCGCGCGGCTGGTTCTCAATATCATCAATATATGAATAATTTAAATCATGCCCTGATTTATCCGGATCAAAACCTGAACACTTGCCGTAATTCCAATTACTGACATCGGTCATCGCTTTCGCGTAAGGATCAAGCAGTGTTTTATGACGGTTAAAGCGCTGTCCCTTTTCAGGGAAGAACGGGCCGTCGGCGCGGTACATATAACAGGTACCGGCGTCAAGGCCGCGGATAAAGCAATGCCACATATTGCCGGTTTTGTGTTTTCGTTTATCAAGAGGAATTTCCAGCCACGGACTGTCAATCTCGGCGGATTCAAAAATAATTAAAGTGATGACGGTGGCGTTTTTTGAAAAAACAGAAAAGTTTACGCCTTCGCGCGTAAGCGAAGCCCCAAGAGGCATAGCCTTTCCTATTTCCGCCCCATGCTTCTTTATCTGCGCAAGGTCGCAAGTTTTCATTGTTAAATTATAGTGCAAAAATATGTGAAAAGGAAGAAAAATATTGGCGCGTCCACATTTGGCATAATATAGTCCGAATTATATTTGCGGCTGATTGTACACTTTTACATAATCTACAAGCATTTCATCTTCCGAAAAATCTTCGGGAAGATCGCCAGAATAAACCGCGCCTTCTGTTGTAAGTTTTATATAATTTGGATTTTGATTAATTCCGCATTTGTTAAAAAATTCGCCGCCGTCAACGCACCAGAATAATTTATTATCAATGTAGAAATGATAACAGGAAGGCGACCAGTCAAGCGCGAAGGTGTGGAACTCTCCGTCAAAAATATTTATATCAGGGCGCGGATTGTCAGCCATTCTGTTTCTGCCGCTTGAAACAAACTGATGTTTGTCGCCGTAGCCGTTCCAGTGAAGAGCGCTGTTAAAACCGCCAAGATGAGATTTGATTGTTTCGATAATATCGATCTCCGTGCCGTTGATTCCGTCCTCTGTGATAAAACGCTGAGTCGGACTCATGAGCCAGAACGCTCCCCATGTACCGCTTACAACGGGGAACTTAATTCTCGCTTCGTAAAATCCAAACCCATGAAAAAAAATCATCCTGCCGTCTTTAGTCTGGGTGCGCACCGCTCCTGCTCGAATCCAGTTTTTAGCAAAAGCCGCGTCCTTCGATTTTTCTTTTCCAAGTTGAGAATCGCGGGCAAACTTTAAACGCAGAAACCCGTCTTTTACGCTGACCATATCATCTCGCCACGAGCTTCGCCCCTGCCTGTCCATCTCAGGGCAGAGATCCCATTTCGTTCTGTCAACCGAAGATAAAGCGCCGCCGTTCCCATTAAAATCATCAGAAAAAACAATCCGCGCTGGAGCGTTAGTTTTATCTGTCTTTTTAAAAATGATTTTAACGATAAGGTTTTTGCCTTCAATATTGACAGAAATATTTTCCGTGTCAGCAGGAAGACCGGAAATACCGCCAATAGTAATCCTCTCGAATATATAATCGTCCGCTGGTTCAAGCGTTAAGACTGCTGTGTACTGCGTGTCCGCGGCGAAAGTTTTAGGCACCTCCGGAGACCATAAAAGAGTCTGAGAATAGTGTTCGAGCGTCTGCGCGTCTTTCTTATATGGATATTTGTAAAGTCCTTGAGGGTAATTTCCGGCAGCAGGAGCGTTTATTTCGAAGATTTCAAGTTTAAGGATTTTGGTCATGTAACAAGTTTACCTTGATTTGACGTACATGGTAAATAGAATTAAACTACGCTATATATAGCGCCCTAGAAAAAATACACTCCACATTTAGCGTAAATTCGTAAAAAACGCCTTGACACTTGCCGATAATACTATATAAACTTCTTTAGTAGAAGCTTGGAGGCGGGGAGAATGTTCTCATCGATTATAAAAAGGGATGGAAGGGCCCAAACTTTCCATGAAAGCAAGATTACGGATGCGGTTTTTAAGTGCCTTCATGCTTCCGGAAATGACGATCGCCATCAGGCAATGGAATTAACGCTCGAAGTTATCAGAAAAATAAAAAATCAATATAAGGACGATAATTTTACCGTCGAAAATGTCCAGGATTTGGTCGAAAACGTCTTAATCGAGAACGGCCTCGCCAAAGAGGCGAAATCGTACATTTTATACCGCGATAACAGGACAAGACTGAGGGAAGCACGCAGCGAGCTGATGAACGCCGTTTCCCTCATTGTGCAGGAAACAAACCGCGATAACGCGAATGTCGGTAATTCGCCTTCGGCGAAAGTCCTGCAGATTTCGGAGGTCGCGTCCAAAAATTATTATCTAAAGCGCGTACTTCCGGAAAAGGAAGCCGCGGCCCACACAAACGGGGATATTTATATTCACGATCTTTCATGGTACGGCAAAACCTTAACATGCCTTCAGATTCCGCTTGATAAAATGCTTCGCGACGGGTTCAGCAACGGCCACGGTTATATACGCTCTCCCAAGGGGATAAAAACTGCCGCTTCCCTCGCCGCGATAATACTTCAGAGCAACCAGAACGATATGCACGGCGGGCAGTCATTCGCCTATTTCGACAGGGATTTGGCGGTTTATGTCGAAAGGGAAAAAGAAAAACAAGCTTCGGAAATACGCGAAAATTTGAAAGAGCTTGGGCTTGCAGCCGACGAGGAAAAAATCAGGAAACTCGCGCTTGAACGCACCAAAGAAGAAACTTTTCAGGCGATGGAAGGATTCATTTACAATTTAAATACAATGCACTCAAGGGCTGGAGCGCAGGTACCTTTTTCCAGCGTGAACCTCGGCAGCGATACAACAGAAGCAGGTAGAATGGTTACTGAGTGTTTTTTGCTCGCCTATCTTAAGGGCTTAGGCAAGGGGGAATCTCCGCTGTTTCCGAATGTATGTTTCAGAATAAAAGAAGATGTTAACTTTGAAGAAGGAGATCCCAATTACGATCTTTTCCAGTTGAGTATGAAGGTCGCGTGCAAGCGGCTCTTCCCGACCTACTCATTTATGGATTCCAGTTTTAATAAACCTTACCGCGATGAGGAAGTAGCCTACATGGGCTGCCGCACCCGCGTAATCTCAAACGTTAACGGACCGGAACAGACAAACTCAAGGGGCAATCTTTCTTTTACGACAATTAACCTTCCAAGGATCGGCATGCGCGCGGGAAAAGATATTTCTGTTTTCTGGAAATATCTGAATGAAATAATCGATCTTTGCATTGAACAGCTTATTACCCGCTACAATGTGCAGAAAAATCTTAAAGTAAAAGATTTTCCGTTTTTGATGGGGCAGAAACTCTACCTTGACAGCGATGATTTGTCGCCTAATGATACTATCGAAAAAGCGATAAAACACGGAACTCTCAGTATCGGGTTTATAGGTCTTGCTGAATGTCTTACCGCTCTTATGGGCAAACATCACGGTGAAAGCGCGGAAGCTCAGGCCTTCGGCATCGCAATCGTCAGCCACATGAGGCGTAAGTGCGATGAAGCCGCAAAATTACATCAGTTGAATTTTTCGCTGCTCGCGACTCCGGCGGAACAGCTAAGCGGAAAATTTACAAAGCAGGACGCCGAGCGTTTCGGGCTGATAAAAGGCGTTACGGATAAAAAATGGTATACAAATTCATTTCATATACCTGTCGAATTCAAGATAAAAGCTTTAAAAAAAATAGAGCTTGAAGGCGCGTATCACAAGTACTGCAATGCCGGGCACATATCGTATATTGAACTTCCCTCCGCGCCTGAAAATAATCTTAAGGCGTATGAAACGCTCATCAGGGCAATGGCGGAAGCGGACATGGGATACGCCGCTGTTAATTTTCCCGTTGATGTCTGCTGCGACTGCGGATTGAACGGAGTAATCAACGAAGATATATGCCCAAAGTGCGGAGGAACCAGCATTAGCCGCGTGCGGAGGATAACAGGATATTTATCCACTCTTGACCGGTTTAATGATTATAAACTTGCGGAGATTCAAAACCGTCAGATTCATCAAAAATTTAACGGCTGATATATGCGTTTATCCGGCATTACAGCGGAAAGTTTAGTTGACGGCCCTGGCTTAAGATACGTGATTTTTACGCAAGGCTGCCGTCATCAATGTCCGCAATGCCACAATCCCGAAAGCTGGGACATGAGCGCCGGAAAAGAATTTACAGTTAAGCAGATAATCCGGATGATAAAAAAACAAATAAAACTTCTGATAGATGTAAAGATACAGGGCGTAACATTTTCAGGAGGGGAGCCGTTTTTACAGGCGGGCGAACTCGCGGAGGTTGCGTTAGCTGCACATCAAATCGGCTGGGATGTTGTCGCTTATTCAGGCTATACATTCGAAGAAATAACAGACCTTGCAAGAACCGATGACGGGGTTTTCGCTCTTGTGAATGAATGCGACATATTAATCGACGGAAGATATATCCATGAAATGCGTAACATAGGTTTAACATTCTGCGGATCATCAAATCAGCGCGTTATTGACATGGAAAAAACAAGAAAGAAAAATAAAATTGTCCTTTGGAAAAACAACTGATTTCCCCGGCGCTGTATTGATATAATTTTAAAAACATCTTACACTGTCCCTGTATATTTCAAAGGAAGCGAGGTGCGGAACTTGCCTGTTCTTCAGAACATGAGTTCCAATTCCTCCGCTATCCCGTAACTGTAATTGGGAAGATTCCATCAGAGACTTAAGTAAAAAACTTTTGTTTAAAACTAAAGTTTTAGTACGGCCACTGTCTGACTATTTAATCTTTGATTAATAAATCAGATGGGAAGGCCGATGGAAAAATTGCCTGAGTTAAAAATATTTTAGAAAGATATTTTATAAATCAGACAGAGCCCGTAAGCCAGGAGACTTTGGTATACGCCCGGCCGCTTTAGGCGGCAGGTTATATTTTCAAGGTTCGTGGAAAAGCCTGTGAAAAGCTGTTTAATACTATAAATTTATTTTCCCAAAATGTTTTAATTTTTGGCTGTATAAAATTAACAACAGCTGACAGTCTAAAAACAAAGCGAAAATATTTTATTTTGCGTACGGCTGCCATGTAAACCGTCTATAAGGAAAAAAAATGCGTAAAAAAAGAAACATTACTTCGGTTTTTTGTCTTGGAATTTCATTATTGATTCTATTATCATGCGGCGGAAAAAACGAAACTTCGCATGCTGCGTTATCTGCAAATCAACAGGAAAACACCCGTCCAAACAAAGACAGGGAAGGTTATGCGATCACTCTGCCGGAAAAGATAAACAGAATCGTTTCTATCGGGCCTTCTAATACGGAAATTCTCGCAGGATTGGGTTTCGCAAACCTGATTACCGCCGCCGATATTTACTCAGCGGACATTGCGGGGCTTTCACCTAACACTTTAACTGAACTCGACATGATGGCGCTTGACGCTGAGTATATTGTCAGCTTAATGCCTGATATTATTTTTATTACAGGCATGGCAAGAGGCGGAACAGGCGACAATCCGCTTGCTCCTGTTTCCGCCGCGGGTATATCAGTTATCTACATGCCAACAAGCGGCAGTATCGCGGCGATTATGGAAGATATACGTTTTATCGCCGCGGTGATGAACGCAGGTGATACCGGTGAAACTCTTATTTCCAATATGCAGACGGAAATAAATAAAATTAAAGAGATATCCAAAACAATAACAGAAACACGCACAGTTTATTTTGAAATCTCTCCCGCTCCGTGGATGTACAGTTTCGGAACAGGTACATTTTTAAATGAGATGATTGAACTTACAGGAGCGGAAAATATTTTTAAAAATCAAACAGGATGGCTTTCTGTTTCTGACGAGTCGCTGCTTGCGTCTAACCCCGATGTAATTTTAACCTCGACAGACTTTTTAGAAGACCCCGCAGGAGAAATAATGGGAAGACCGGGCTTTGACGCGATCACAGCGGTACTAAACGGAAATGTCCGCAGGATAGACGCCAATTCAAGCAGCCGCCCAAGCCAAAATATAACAAAGGCGTTACGCGAAATAGCGAAGGCCGTATATCCCGAATATTACCGATGAAGATCAAAATTATCATCACGGTATGCGTAAGCATTATCACGCTTATACTTGGCATAGCGATAGGCAGCGTGTACATACAGCCGTTAAATATTCTGCGTATAATTGCACATAACGTGTTTGGAATTGATCATGGCGGACAGATTGCCTCTTCTCACGCGGCTATTGTATGGAACCTGCGCCTTCCCCGCGTATTGCTCGCTTTTTTCGCGGGAGCGGCTCTTTCAGTAAGCGGCGCTGTAATGCAGTCTGTTTTGCGAAATCCGCTCGCGTCTTCTTATACTTTGGGAGTATCATCGGGAGCGTCTTTGGGAGCGTCACTTGTAATTTTTATGGGAGTGAACATTCCGTTTTTTTTCATGTTTACCATGCCGTTATTAGGATTTGTTTTTGGACTTGGCACTATTTTAATAGTGATAGGAATTTCAAGGCAGCTTGACGTACGCATGGAAAATCATACGGTAGTTTTAACGGGCATGATATTCGCATTGTTTATTAACGCTGTTACTACATTGATGTTCGCATTTTTCCGGGAAGGCACGCAGCGCATGATATTCTGGCAAATGGGAAGCTTCGCGATGAAAGACTGGCATACTGTGTATATTCTGGCTCCGGCGGCGTTAGCTGGCATTTTTTTCACCTCACGCTTTAACATGGAACTTGACATAATGACATTCGGCGAGGACAACGCGCAGGCTGCAGGCGTAAATATCCGCAGAACAAAACTGATATTGCTGATAACAGCCGCCGCGTTAACAGGAAGCGCCATCGCGTTTGCCGGAATAATAGGTTTTGTGGATTTAGCCGCGCCTCATATTGTCCGCAGAATTTTCGGATCATCGCATAAACGCGTAATTCCGATGTCCGCAATCGCAGGCGGTACATTCATGGTGCTCGCGGACCTTGCGGCAAGAATATTAACGCCTCCAGCGGAACTTCCGGTAGGCGCAATCACCGCGTTAATCGGCGCCCCGTTTTTCGCGTGGGTATTTTTTAAGAAAAGGAAAAAATAATCCACAGGAGAAAAAATGTTAAAAGTTGAAAAATTATTTTCAGGATATAACGGTACAGATGTAATTTTTAACATTGACTTTAATGTTGAAAAAGGTGAAAGCCTTTGTATTTTAGGTCCAAACGGCTGCGGAAAAAGCACTCTGCTAAAATCACTTGCCCGGATAATCGATTACCGCGGCAGTATATTAATTGATGATAATGATATATCAAAATTACCGCGCAGAAAACTGGCGAAAAAAATATCGCTTTTAAGCCAGAGCGCGCAGATTTATTTTCCTTATACTGTGTATGATACTGTCCTGATGGGACGTTACGCGCACTCAAGCGGTTTGTTCGGAACTCCGGACAAAGAAGACAAGTCAATTACAGAAGAAATATTAAATAAACTTGATATATGGGAAATTAAAGACCGCATGATAGATGAGCTTTCGGGCGGCACTATACAGAGAGTTTTTCTCGCAAGAACGCTCGCGCAGGCATCAGATGTTATTTTACTCGACGAACCTTCGAATCATCTTGATCTGAAACATCAAATTGAGGTTCTGGAATTTTTAAAAACATGGATAAAAGAAAAAAATAAAATTCTTGTAAGCGTATTTCACGATCTTAACCTTGCGCGTCAATTTTCGGATTCCGCCGTAATTCTATTGGACGGAAAAATCGCGTTAAAAGGAAAT
>JGI24695J34938_10002597_pt1 | contig 13603 bp, 30 predicted proteins | sample TergutCo191P3_FD_34938 | JGI IMG/M metagenome (IMG submission 34938) | reverse complement strand
GTTCTAAGAATTGCTCGCACGTTCTCAAAGAGCGCGATTCTGGGTCGTAATTCGCACAATGCTCTTTTACATTCTCCCCAAAGATCACGCTCGTCTTTATCTCCTTGTCTTTTTCCGCACGTACTGTGTGGCTGACAGGGGAATCCGCCTGTAACAAGGTATTCGCCTTTTGGCAATTTTCCATAATCGACATTTCTTATATCTCCCAATGGTATAGCGTCTGGAAATCGTTTCTGATATAACTTAATCGCATATTCGTCCACCTCACTAAAATAATGTTTGTCAAATCTAAGACCTGACCAGTAAGCAGCTAAAGCGAAACCGCCGATGCCACTAAAAAGATCGATATAGCCTTTCATGCCGATTTCTCTCTCGCTATTTTTTTAAAACTATCGGATAACATCCCTATATTTTCTGTATCTGCTTCTTTTGCACTTTCTCTGAATTCTTCAAGCATTTGTTCTGTTTGGTCCGCGTCTGGGATATTGCTGTTTCTTTTTTGCTCGTCTTCTTTGGGTTTAAAATCACTTAATCCTCTAAGTAACCAGCCATTTAAAACAAAATCATCCGGGCTTTTAGGAACATAATACCGCTCAATATCCCCACGGCGGATCGCTTCGACCACGTTCTTGACTGCTGTTTTAATGTGCTGCGGGGAATAATTGCATTGTTTCCAGAATTTTTCCCAATTATCAAAATCTTTAAACCGGGTGAAGATATTAAACTCGTTAGGATGGCTCTGCCAAAGTTTTATAAAAAGTTTTGAAACACTTTCGGGATGATCTTCGTTTACGTTTACTTCTTCATCTCCGTCTCCGTTTCCATTGGTTGTTTTTTCTAAACAAGGGAGGTTGTTTTCTGAATTCAAGGGGGGTTGTTTTTCGTTAGTATTATTAGGTAGTTTCTGCGCGTTTTTATTTCCTTTAGGTGCTCCGCCTTTTTTCCCTTCCATTTTCGCGTTAAGAGAGGAATCAATATTCGGTTTAAAGGCAGTAAACAAAGCTTTTTCAATGCCTGTTAATTCCGGGATTATACCTGTAAAACAGTATTCGTTAATCGCTCGTGTCATGCGTCCATATTGTTCGTCTGTAAGCTCTGCTTCTGTCATTGCTTCATGCCATGAGGCGTAAAATGTGTTATAACTTACTCTGCTTTCCATAATTCCTCCCAAATCTGTTTTTAATTTATAGTTCCCTCTGTTTCATCATTGCGTCAGCTAATTCGTATGCGTCTTTCGCGTTTTCTGAATTGGGTTTATTCATATTTCCATATTCACATGCCATTCTCGCTATTAAACCTACCAACGCCTGCCCTGCGAAATAATCACGTAAATCCATACCTTGATATTCTTCATACACTGGTACTGCTTCGCCTTTAGTGCCACAAATATCATGTGATTTTACTCTTGATGGAAATGCTTTTAATTTATCCATGGGTTGCCTCCTCTAAGTAATAACACGCTTAATAATATAATTAGATATTTCATTATTCGTCTCTCCCTGTCTCTAATGCTTCTATTACAGGTGCGCTATGTCCCTGAAATATCACTGTTAACTTTTTAATTGTTGTCATTCTCTCTACCCTCCAATATTAATCTAATACTTCAAATGGTACGCCCATTTTTTGTTCAAGAATATGCGCGCTGTTGTTTTCTATAACAATAATCGTGTGAGGGTGATTGTTTTTTTGCAACCATTCATTAAGCGGTTTACATAGAGCTTTAAATTCTTCCAATTTTTCTTCATTCAATTTTCTTTCTTCTTCTGTAACTTTAATAATACTCATCTCTTTCCTCCAATCTCACAAGTTAATAATATAATCACTAGCAACGCTAGTGTGCGTTGTTACATAACCAATCATAATAAAATGCTTTTATATATGCTCTTGCGGCATGGTCTCTCCACGGTGTAAAAAATGCTATAACCTGCAAAAGCCATAAGAGATAACATTTAATTTTTATCCAAGGTTTTATATTTCTCATTCTGGTCTCCAATCAGCAGGCGGCATACCAAAGGGAGTTTTGTTAGTTCGCCTATTATTTGCTTGCTCTTTTACTGTTGCCCACCTGCAATTAGAAGGTTCGTAGTTTCCATCATTGTTTATTCTGTCTATTGATAAACCTTCTTTATACCCATTTTTTATAGCCCATTTATAAAATGCTGAAAAGCTATTTTTCCACTCTTCACAAACCTTTATGCCTCTCCCACCATATCGACTATATGACAAATCTTTGATATTATTACATCTACAACGCATACTATTCCAAACTGAATATAATTTGTGTTTATGCGCCAATCCATGTCTATAGTTTCTTGCCTTAGTTACGTCTGATTGAAGACATCCGCATGATCTCGTATGACCATTTCTTAATTTTTCAGATCGCACCTCTACCAGATTTCCGCAGATACATTCACACAACCATTTAATAGATTTTCCATGTGAAGCTCTCTCTGAAATTGTAACTACTTTTAATCTTAAAAACTGCTGACCCGCTAAATTAATATAACTCATTTTTCCTCCAGTCTAAAATCTATAGGTGGGCATGAGTATGGAGTACAGGCGCAGACGATTGGTTCTACCTTTTGGTTAAATCCTTTTGCTGTTTCCCAGTCATATGTAGCCCACTCTTTTATACCGGGGAGTAACACATAAACCGCTCCTGTCCATTCCTCGCCGTACTCTTCTTTAAACTGTTCCGGCGTGGGGTACTTCCGGTGTCTACAGGTACAACTGGTTTTTAATTCACACGGAATTTCAAGGCTTTCTCTTTTACAATACCTATCAGGTTTTAACGAATCTGCGCTGCAATAAAAATCTTTGTCAATTTCTGTTAACATGATTCCTCCTCATCGAAAGCATCTCCGTATCCTAGTTCATAGGCTTCATCAATCAATCTGTTTACATCTCTTATATCTAGATCGTAAAATCCTAAATCTTGCACTTTATTATGAAATGCAATCGCTAAATCTCTTTTCTTTTTACTGGTATCAACTTTAAAATTCATGCTTCTACCTCCGGTACATAATCATCTGGCGGTGGTACGGGTGAGGCTGCGCATACTATTTGAGTTTCAGCTCTATAATGCGGTGGAAACTTAAATGCTGCCCATTTTGACCAATTAATATTATTCTCTTCTTTTTTTCTTAACCACACCGCGCCGTTCCACTTCTTCCCCGTGCGTTTTTCGTACTGCGAAGGGGTTTCAAAGTCAGGGATTTTTCTCATAACCGCTTGATCGCAATTACAATCGAATGTATCGTTCCAATTTACATCGGATACATATTCGCTGTTACATACAGGACACCACCATCTCATTTTACACCTCCACAAATAGCGTTATTATTTTTATGTCTACGCAGTCCACGTATTACAGTTTCTATATCTTCCATACTAACCACATCTTCATGTGGGAATTCTTTTTCAAGATAATTTTTGAATTCATTAAGCCATCTAGGGCTAATAATCCAACCGCCTAACGTCTTTTCATTTTCTGGTATTTCAATATCTATTTTCACTTACTCCCCCTTTTCCTTGTAGGTGTATCATGTGTTTCTTTGTATAGATAATGTAGTTTGCATTCTCTGCAAACGTGATAAGGTTCTTCATTTATTCTTGATACTTGAAACCCTTCACAAGTGCCATCTTTATTAAGCATATTTTCGTAAGGTCTTAAACGGCAGTTGTCGAACGTGCGCTTCATATTTTTTCCTCTGCATCTGCTGTTATAGAATCGAATGTAAAAAATCCGTATTCTTCTTGAATCAATTGTATGGCTTCGCTCTCTGCTTCACTTTTATTATCTGCTTCTATTTCATATTCCATTCCCGTTACACATTTAACGCATACGTTATATTTCATTTTGCCTCCAATAATTCAGGGTTGTCAGTTAAGTTTCCAATTACTTTAAAGTAGTGTCGATTATTCCTACCTAGTGGCTTATCTCTAATAAAACAAGGTGAATAATTCACACTTTCTGATAAATAATATCCAGCATCTACATTTAGATAGACTACAAGATAATTTGTACAGTCTTCCTTACTGTATCGTACCTGGATAATATCGTTTTCAAAAATCATATTTTCTTTACCATCCCTCATGCCCGTAAATTCTCCTACGGTTTCGGGATCGACTTCACAGCGATCATATCTGTCAATATTTTCAAGTAAAACAATATATGCAAAATTACCGTCAATAATTAAATTGCCATATTCCCACTCTCCGTCGTCGATTCGCTTTCCTCGATAGATATGTTCTCTCATAATTTATTCCTCCTCTATCCTTCTAGCGTCTTCATCGTCCATGAAGTTTAAACAATAATCGTCATTATCAGGATTAAAACAGTCTATTTTGCAAGGACGGCAACAATTTTTGCAATTTGAATTATTAGTAATTTTAATCATTTATCCCTCCACGGAAATTCCTGTATTAATGGCTCTTGCCAAATATCTTTCAGATTATTTTTCATAAATACTGGTACGTTCTTTTCTTTGCAGTAATTAACAATATTTTCTATCCATTCTTTTTTGGGGATTATTTTGTCTTTACGGTTGCCTGTCTCCCGACCGATGATCACAAAATCAACAAACCTGTCAAAATCATGAGGTGTTTGATATTTCGAAAGTATTTTTATATATCTCTTCGGGTTTTTCGTTAAAAACAAATACCTGTGCTGTGGGCTTTCTAAACAGGCGTCAAAAACCTTTTCAATCCATTCATCCGGCACCCAATCCCCGAATAAATCTCCCATTGACTGTACAAATATAGTCTTAGGTTTCTTCCATTGTTTTAATTTATCTAATTGTTCAAAGTGGGTATGAGGGATAAACTTAGCGCAAAGATCGCAGTTTCTCATGTTTCGTTTAGCCATTTTAACGGCATAACAGTATTCACAGATTTTTGGATTGTCTTTAGTGCCTGTGCCATAACAGCCGTGTCCAAGGGGGTTAATTGTTTCATCTGACCAGTCGATCTTTGTCATATTAAGTTTCCTTTCATATCAACAACCGCTACTGGAACAACTTTTCGACAACGAACTTTTTCTATATTTTTGCTGTAAACAACTATATCTTCTGGATCAACTAGGCATTTTAATATCTTACCTTTATTAAAACGCCGTGTAGTAATAGCGTTAAAACAAAGATGCAACCCATTTCCACATTCAATATTTGGATTAGGATCAAAGTCTGGCGCGATTACTTCTTCGCCTATTGTGTATTTAATTTTACCTGTATAATAATCGCAGTCTGTTTTTGGATTAACTGATTTATATAAAATCTGTTTTTCGTTTTCTTTTTTAAATCTATCTAATACAGATTTATCATAGTTTGGTGTAATATATATTTTAATACTTCCATTATCATATTGTTTAAATTCACGATTTTTAATTTCTCCAATTACTAATACATGAGAATTATCTGATACACTTACGCTGGAGTTTCCCCGCGCCTCTACGCTGGAGTTTCCCCACGCCNCTACGCTGGAGTTTCCCCACGCCACTACGCTGGAGTTTCCCCACGCCTCTACGCTGGAGTTTCCCCACGCCTCTACGCTGGAGTTTCCCCGCGCCTCTACGCTGGAGTTTTCCCACGCCTCTACGCTGGAGTTTCCCCACGCCACTACGCTGGAGTTTTCCCGCGCCTCTACGCTGGAGTTTCCCCGCGCCTCTACGCTGGAGTTTTCCCGCGCCTCTACGCTTACAATAATTCGTTCAGTTGTGTCTTGTAAAACAATTAAAGTATTTTTCTTTTTAATTGCCTCGTTAAATTCTTCTTGATTATGACAGATTATAGTTTTCAAAATAAATCCTCCCTTAATGTTCTTTTCATTTCTTTAACCTGCTATTTATCCAGCCGATAATTTCTGCTTTTGATGTCAGCTTGAAAAAATTATCATCTTGACCAACCCTCATAAAAACCGCTTCATTGTAGTTTCCCACTGCCTGCCGTCCCCTTAATACTTCCGCAAGCGCTTCTTTAGCTGTAGAGATTTCCAGTTCCGCGAGATATACTCTTTGTCTAGTGCATGGCACACCTTCAACCGCGGCGGGTGTACTTGGGCTTAAGACTTTAACTCCAATTAGCATTTTTACCTTCCTTTAATTCTTTTGTTTTCTTTTTGAATTGATCTGCCATAAACAGTAAATCCACTGTTTTTAATCCGCCTCGCATTTGCGCTCTCTGTTCCAGAGCTTCAACAGCCTCAACACCAAATCTATTAACAAGCCATTTTCTGTAAAGGAAATGATTACCTTCCTGCATACGATTACAGTGTCTACATTGGGCATGGACATTCATTTCATCAAACTTGACCGCTTTATGTACCCGGCTTATATAATGTCCCGCGTCTGCTTGATCTATTGGCAAGGTTCTTCCGCAAGTAGGACATTTAAAATATCCGTTTATTTCGTCTCTTTCTCTTATCATCTTAGAGAATGCGTCCCATGCTTTTTTTTCTGCTCGGCTGTGTTCGCTCATGCCTGTTCTCCGCTTTGGTTCTTTACAAAGTTGTTATAAAAATTACAGTGATCACAACAGATACAATATTCAGCGCATTTCTTTGATGTACCGGGACGTACTTCTACATAATGCCCTGCGCCTTTTTCTGCCGTCATGTTGTCTGCTTCTAATCTAGTTTTTAATACTCGTATCGCTTTTTTATTTCCAGTCTTCATGACTGCATAGGTTGTTTCTGTTGCCCATCTTTCCTCATTTGTGCATGGAGGAATACTGTCATCCTGGACATCAAGGTATTTGAGATAGTTGTCAATTTTCCCTTGGATAAACTTGCTTATATCGTCAAGGTCTTTTACTGTTACTGGAAATTCATAGATATAAACAGGGCTTTGTGGATATTGACTGTCATAGTTTGCTTTACTCTTGCTGTGGTCTTTAAGAATTGCAATAAATTTACATCGCTCTACTTTAAATCCGTTATTCTGTAACAACCATGCATAAACAAGTCCTTGTTTTTTCCAATCTTCAAAATCTTTGAATTGTACTTTCCAAATACTTGCTGTTTTGTAATCTATAATTGTGCCTGTTTCCATGTTGTAATTATCTACACGCCCGGTAATAGATATGTCGTTTTCAAGCTGTGCTTTTATAGCGCATTCTGTAAACTCATTTTCTCCTTCTGTTTCCAATAGCGCGTGTACTGCCTGCCCGAATATTGCCCATATTCTACTGGCAGCATCGTCCGTTAATTTTTCCCAATGACGGCGGGTAAGAATTATTTCTTTTACACCTTTTAATAGAGTGGTCGCCGACAATTCTTTGTCCGACTTGTTGTGTGGCTCTACATCTACCGCTTTAACAATTGCCTTTGGTAAATCAAGATTGTTTGTTATAACCATATTCCTTCTCCTTTAAAATATTTCCAAGTTTTGGTCGTTCAGTTTTTGAAGCTCCTGCTTAATTTCCTTAAGCTTGTTTGTGTCTTCGCCTGTGCCTTTCAACACGTCCTGCCATTCGGCTTGCTTGTCTTCCGGGAGCGATTTTATAGCTTGTGTAATTACCCTTCTTAATTCTGTGCGTTCGGTTATCTGCGCCTGTTTGTCTATCCCGACGTCCGCGATAATAGCGTCCAAGTCTTGAATAATAGTTTTTAATTTATCAACATCGGCGCCTTTGCATTTTTCTTTCCATTCTGCTTGTTTGTCTTCCGGGAGCGATTTTATCATTTCCCAAGCTGCTCTTTTGAGATTTTCTAATTCGGATGGCTCTGGTTTGTTTTCCGGGTCTTTCTTTTTGTTTTCAGGTTTCTTTTCTTCCGGCTTAGCGCCTCCATCTAAAGCATCGCCATCTGATATGTCAAACGCTGTGAGAATTAAATATCTGCGCGCGTATGTTTGCGCCGCGCCAAGGCTTTGAATTTCATGCGAGCTTTTCATATTGCAATCCGCAAGCCTCATTTCGTATTCAATTTTGTCTTGGGTTTTATCAATATCTATGATAATTAATGATGCAACCTGTTCTGTAGCGGAGAATTTTGTCTGCATAAAAAGACGCTCTTCTTTTAGAGCGGGAATAAGAGTTGGCAAAATATCGCCAAGCTCAAAATATCCATGTTTTATATAATCGCTCTTACCTGTCTTTTTAATTCCAAGTAATTTACTTTTAACCTCTGCCATTCTCTCATAGATATTTCCGTGTCCGCATTTTCTTTTCTGTTCTTCTTTTTTCTCTTCTTTGTCTGTTGTTTTTTCAGCCATTTGTTTTCTCCTTTCTTTTTTTAGGTCTATTAAGAATTCTCTCCGCTTCTTCATGGATGTTTATGGTTGGATTACTAAAAGCGTATTTCTCTAAGTCGGAACGTTTAAAATAAAGCTTGTTACCTCCCGGCTTATACGCCTTAACTTTTTTGAAGTGAACAAGATTGTATAAAGATTTTGGTTTAAGTTTTAAAAATGTCGCCGCTTCTTCTAAAGAAAAAATATCATTCATAAAACGCTCCTTAAAAATTTGCCGTCTGTCCGGCTGTCATGCGTCTTTCCGCATTGCCAATGGAGGCTGTTATGAGAAGGGTCACATAACACCCTATGGAGATGGCGAGAATCGAACTCGCTCCTCGGGTACCGGGAAATGCTGCCATTACACCACACCCCCAAATAACAGGAGAAGTTGATCCTCTACCGCACTGCGGGACTTCATCAGGCATCTCCTGTATTGCAGGTGCAGGAATCGAACCTGCTGTTCCGGGCTGTAACCCCGGGATGTTCCCATTACACCAACCTGCGATAAACTCTCCCCAAATCAAAAAGGGTTTATACTACCCTCCCAAATTCTCCGTGATACTTATTCGATGCTTCGATATATTTTTCGTAGGCATCGCCTAAGCTTTCAAAATACCCAAGATGAATTTCTCTGCTATCTACGCTTATGTGCGCTTTCCATTTATTCTTTTCTTTATCCCAAGTAACACCTTTAAATCCTGATGTATTGTGTTTAGGTTTAACGCTATTACGACAGTTTTCCGCGCGCGTACATTGTCTTAAATTTTCTCTGCGATTATCTAAGGTATCGTGGTTAATGTGATCCGCTACTTTGTCTTGCGGACAATCAATAATAAAACGATGCAATAACAAACCGTTGGAACTGATAAAATAGACATATCCTCCGCGGCTAATTCTCTTTTTCCATTTAAGAGCAAGCACTCTTTCTAAATCGCAGGCGGAAATTAGTACGTTATATTTACTGATATTGATTACTACGTCCGCCAACTTCCGCCTCCTGATAAATAAAAAGACCAATCGACTACATGGAACCCTTTTGGGGTCGGACGCGGCGAACGCCCGGTAGTCAATTGGTCTTTGTACCCTGTCGCCGTCAAGGTCTTTTTTGCCGCTATTCCCCGCGGCTGGGGATATATGTAATCCATCCAGTGGGTTAGAATTGATTTACCAAAATCCAACTAATCCCAAAGGAGGGAATTACCCATGAACCAAAAAGAAACAGTATCTAATGACACCATTCTTTACGCTCAAGCATTGCAAATCGCTATTCTGTTAAGCGAAGGAAAAAAGCCGTTATCGACTTCATTTCCAAATGTTGATTCTGTTAATTCACGACTGCTTGAATACCGTGAATTGACAAAATGTGTCCTTGGTCACCTAGACAGGAACTGATTCGTCAAAAAGGTGATCGCTAACCTCAAGCCCGGCATAAAAACGCTTGTATTTTTGTCCGTGCTTGTTGTGATTGAAACTGACACTTGCCTGCATGTCCGGCTTATAACCAAGCTTCGCTATCTCATTTCGCGCTTTCTCGATAATGGCTATGACAGCTTTTTCTTGCTCGGTTAACACCATGCTCTTTACCCTCGCAGTTGGTCTTGTAATCCACAATTGCGGATTACTCTTTTAGTATCGTCCGCTGTTGCGGATTTGTCAAGAGGAAAAATCCATTTTTTTGAATTTTTTTTTATTTTTGTCGAAAATAAAATATGACTTCACAATTCTGGGATAATGTGATTTTTCTCCTAAATAGAAAGGAAATGTCCCAAAAATGGCTTGCCGATGTATCAATGGTTGGAAAAACTGCTATAAATAGTGGTATTTCTCGGAAATCTAGCCCTTCTGCTGACAATGCTTTTAGAATTGCGCAAGCTTTGGGAACTAGTATCGAGTATTTGATTACTGGTAAAGACCCTGCCGGGCTTAGGCAAGACGAAAGAGAAATCCTTAATGCTTTTAACAATCTTAATGGAGAAGGTAAAAGAGCAGCCATTGGGGCTGTAACAGGGCTTGCAGTCGCTTTCCCTTTAGATCAGGCTGGGGCATTATCAGGAACGGGCGCATAATACCGAAGCTTTAGAGGGCTTTACCATTTCCCTGTCTGGGGCTATAATTAATTAAGTGGCGGAAGTATAAAATGTTCATTATATTTAACTATGGTTAATTATATTTAATCGTGTTATACTTTAGTTATATGTTATAGGGGGCAAATTTCATGGTTGGGCAGACCGTTTTAAAAGGTCAGGTTATCGGTATTGGTAAGTTAAAGATTCCAAGAACATTGGAATTTAACCACGAGATACCAATGTTGTCATTCATTGTAATTAAAAAACCTGATGGCAAGTATGCTTCTACATGTCTTCATCTACTTGTTGATGGTTATGGAACCGCAGTTGATGTTGCCGTGGATGACATGATAGATGCCATTAAAAATTTTTTAAGCTCTAATTTTACTCACTTGTCCCTAAGCGATGCTTGGAATAACCTCAAAGATCTGTCTCATTCTGACAATAATACATCGCCTTTATGGAACGCATATAGAGATTTTCAATTTGATTTAGCGGCAGAGGGTACATCAACAGATACCGTAGAAGCTTTAAGAAAAAGAATAAAACAGCTCAATAAGCGTGTAGAGCAACTCGAAAAAGAAAATAATGATTTGAAAAACCGTTTTGAAGATGCCAAAGACGAATTTATTATCGACTTTATCGAAAGAAAGGAGACTTTAGCAGCTTAAATGTACAGTGCATCTCGTGTGTTGCTTGCTTTAAAAGAATCGTCTGTTAAAACAAAAGGTCATGAATATATAAAATGTCCTCTTGATAGGTGTTATAGAACTCCTACGAGTTGTCATAGAGCCCGCGAGCAAACCTGTACACAGGAAGTAACAGTCTTATATCAACATGAAAATCATAACAAATCGGTAAATTTGCGTTTTTACTTTACAATATCGTCTACAAATCACGATGGGTTTATTTACGATAACAACGAATCCTTGCAACTGCTTATTAGGCGGGAAATAATAAAGGAAGAGAGCATAAGAGAGCCAAGAGTTATTCCAAACGAACCTGAGCTTTTTGAAAATGTATAAATTATAATATGAATCATTATGATATATTAGGTGTTACTCGGTACGCTACACAAAAAGAAATTGCAACAGCTTTTCGCGCTCTTGCAAAAAAATATCATCCTGATCTGAATAAATCGCCTGATGCAAAAGAAAGATTTTGTCAAATATATGAAGCTTACTCGATACTGAATGATGATAATAAAAGGAAATTGTATGATTCTATAATATTTAGAAAAGCGGAAGATATAAAAAAAGAAACAGAAGATACAAAGACATATACACAATGGCAGGAAGCAGCAAAAAAAGAAAGCACATATTATTCTGAAAAGAAATATAGTGAATTTAAAAAGAAAGTTTTGGACGTTATGAAAGGTGTAGCTATGAGTTTAGCTTATATTATATTAAATTTAGTTATTACTACTGTTATTCGTATTATTATTGCCGCTGCTTTATTAGGGGTAGGTTATTTAATTCTTAGAATGGCGTAATATAATTACTTATAAGCCCATATCTCAACATTAAAATCCGCAAAGACTTCCTCAATCATTTCAAGCACTACTGCCCTTTCTCCGCCCGCAAGCCCGCAGCCTATCATGTCCGGGAAGGCCACTGATTTTAAGCCAAGCTCTTCCATGTTTTTACTGAGATTTTTCATGGAAGTTTTAAGAGCGTCGTAGTCTGTAAGCAGCTCGCTTCCTCCGCAATCATACTGCCCGAATAAATTGGCTATCAATTTTTTCTTTGTTTTACATAACTGCATAGTACCCAATAATAATTTTTTATATCCGCTTTCTTTGCACAAAGAATAATATAAATCAAAGACTTCGGGATATTGGTTTTTAATTTGAAGCGCTACGCCTCCGCCCATTTGCCCTTTACAGTTTACCTGATGAGCGATTACATCTGTCTTAGCGTCCAGTACGTTTCCTTTTAAATACTTAATCATAAGTCCTCCTTAAATCTCAATTCCCGGCAGCGCGTTAACTGCCTTCCTTTTCATCTGGTCTGTTGCTCTGGCGTAAATCTGCGTGGTTTTTAAATCTCTATGGTCAAGTAATTTTGCAACAGTAGCAATATCGGCGCCCGCCTCAAGAGTTAAAGTAGCGAATGTGCGCCGCGCCGTATGCCAACCGACATTTTTTTCTATGCCTGCTCTTTTTGCTAATTGTTTTATATGCCAAATTGTATTGAATGTTGTATTTGCAAGCAGTGGAAAAACAAGTTCTTTGTAGTTATGAATTTTACTGTCGTTAATGATTTTCCATGCTGTTTCATGCAAGGGAACAAAAACCTTACGTTCCGATTTTTCTTGCTTCTTGGCTATTTGTAAAGGCTCTCTTGTTATATCTCCCCATTGGAGGGATTTAATATCAGATATTCTAAGCCCGGTAAAACAAGCAAAAAGAAAGGCTCGTCTTGCTTCTTCGCCCAGATCTGTACCCATTTTTATATTTGCGAGTTTTTGCACTTCGCTGTTTTCAAGATAAATTCTATCTGTCTCAGGTATTTTAATAGCTTTAACTCCGGCCGCGGGATTGCGGGGTATTACTCTGTCTCTTGTGGCTTTTTTTAAAGTTCTTCTTACTGCTCCGGCATGCAGGCTTGCCGTGCTTTTTTTTATCTTGCAGTCTTCGATTAAATAATCCTGGAAATCTTCGAGCCATTTTTCTGTGATATTTCCAAGCGCGATATTTCCATTTTTATAATCGCTAACAAATTTTAAAGCTCTTGAAAAATTATAATCATTTGTTTTATTAATACTTGCCATGTAGTCTGGTAAAGTTTGTTTCCCGCTTAAAGGATCGAGCAGTCCCCATTCGCCGCTTATTATCTGATTCTCTCTTTTGCTCCTGCATATCTCGGCTGTTTTCATAATATCTTTCATTTGTTGTTTATCCGGCGTAACGGTCAAGCCAAGCGATTCCCATTTACGGTGACCGTGTGTATAAATATCAAGATATAATTTGCCGCGGTTAATTCTTATTTTTACACTCATATAATAATACCCATGATAGTATCACATACCTATAAATTTTGCCTACAATCTGCCTACAAATAAGTATAAAATAATGTTAATCTTAATGCAACTTAATGAAACATTTGGAATAAATATTTTTTTAATTCTTTATCTGGTATAGAAATATATAACGAAGTGAAACTTAAAAAAACCTAATGAATGATACAACTTGCAATATTATATATTTCACAGTAGTATTATATCAATTCATGGACCTAATAAAAAGCGTTAAAATATTAAGTATTACTTTGCTGGTTTTTTTTGCGGTATCATGCGCTAGTAATGC
>JGI24695J34938_10002596_pt1 | contig 13603 bp, 15 predicted proteins | sample TergutCo191P3_FD_34938 | JGI IMG/M metagenome (IMG submission 34938) | reverse complement strand
GAGGCCGCCGCCCTGCGCCGGCCCTATGAGCGGGCGGTGGAAGAGGCAGAGGAAAAACTGGCCGCCCTGGCCGGCCGGCGGCTGGAGCTGGAAAAGCTCCTGGCCGACCCGGCCACCTATCAGGACAGCGCCCTAGTCCGCCGGCTGAACCTGGAACTGGCCGGCCTGGCCCGGGAGGGCCAGGCCCTGGAGGCGGGATGGGAGGAAGCCCTGACCCGGCTGGAAACCTTGGGCCAGGGCTGACATCTCAAGGCGAAGCCGGTCAATCGCGGGCGATTTCTATCTTGCGGGGCTGGGCCGGGGCCAGGCGGGGCAAGGTCAGCCTCAGCACCCCGTCCTTGAGGGCNGCGGTGATGGCGTTTTGATCCAGCCCCTCGGAGAGGGAGAACTGGCGGTAGAAGTGGCCGACCTCGAATTCGGCCAGAAGGGCTTTGCGGCCGGCCGGAGGCGGAGTGATGCGGCCGCTGATGGTCAGGGCGCCGCCGGAGAGGTCCACCTCCAGGTCTTCCAAAGCCACGCCGGGCAAATCGGCCGCCAGTTCCAGGCCTTCGCCTGTTTCCCATATATCCATCACCGGGCTGAACATGGCCCGGTCGCGGGTGAATTCCGCCCCGCTGGCCGAGGCTTGCTGTTTATCGCGCACATTCAAATCAGGGCTCATAACGGCCTCCTTGTCTGATGCCAAAAGGGCTTCAATCGGTTGTGACGGTCACCTGGCGGGCTTTGGCCTCGGCCGCCTTGGGCATGGTCACGGTGAGGACGCCGTTTTTGAAGGCAGCCTCAATCCGGTCCACCTCCACCTTGACCGGCAGGGTCAGCACCCGGCGGAAGCTGCCGCTCTCCCTTTCCTTGCGGTGGAAGTTCACTTCCGAGTCCACCCGGGCGGCCGGAATCTCGCCCCGGAGGCTTAAGGTTTCGCCCTTAAACGATACATCAAGCTTGTCGGCCGCCGCGCCCGGCAGTTCCGCGGTCAGGTAGAGGTGATCGTCGTCCTCGGACAGATTGACTGGCGGGAAAACTCCGGTATAATTGCCCCTGAGCTGGGCAACGCCGCCGGTTAAGGCATTGTAGATGGTTTCCATGTGGCTGCGCATCTTTTCCAGTTCCAGAAACGGCAGGCCCATGGCCCCGGCCCTCGGGGTGAATCTGAACACGGACATGGTTCCGCCTCCTTTCATCTTAAGCTTACGGCTTATTAAGGTATAAAACCGCCGCGGTTCTTGTCTGCGCCGGCTTTATTGTCCGCCGGGGAAACTGTTTGACCGCAGAAGCTTTATTCATAAATTAACCACCTCCCCGGACTTGTCAAGAAGCGGAAAAAATTTTGCTGAGATACGCCTTAAAGCGCCTTTTGATGATGATCCCGGCCCTGTTCGGCATCACCCTTTTGAGCTTCGCGGTCATACATCTGGCCCCGGGCGAGCCCACAGACCAGATGACCGATTTAAACCCCAACCTGACCCTGGAAAGCAAACAGCGCCTCCGGGATTTATACGGCTTGGACAAGCCCCTGGCCGAGCAGTATATGGACTGGCTGGGCCGCTTCATCCGGCTGGATTTCGGCCGCTCCTTCGCCCCGGACCGCCGCCCTGTTTTGGAAAAAATNGCCGAACGCCTGCCGGTCACCCTGGCCCTTAACGTGGCCTCCCTGGNCATTATTCTNCTCATCGCCGTCCCGGTGGGCATCTGGAGTGCGGTGCGGGCCGGCGGCCTTTTCGACCGGGTCGTCACGGTCATCCTCTTTTTGGGTTTCGCGGCCCCGCCCTTCTGGCTGGCCCTTCTGGGAATGCGCTATTTCGGCGTGGAACTTGGAGTGCTGCCGGTTTCCGGCCTCACCTCCCTTGATTACGACTCTCTGGGACCGGGGGGCAAGCTTGTGGACCTGGCCCGCCACCTGGTCCTGCCCCTGGCCGTCTCCACCTTGGGCGGCTTCGCCGGCCTTTCCCGCTATATGCGCTCCAATATGCTGGAGGTCATACGCCAGGATTATCTGACCACGGCCAGGGCCAAGGGCCTTTCCGAGAGGCAGGTCATTCTGCGCCATGCCCTGAAAAACGCCCTATTGCCGGTCATCACCATTATGGGCCTGTCCCTGCCGGGACTCATCGGCGGCTCGGTCATAATTGAATCCATTTTCGCCATTCCAGGGCTGGGCCAGCTTTTCTACATGGCGGTCATGGGCCGGGATTATCCCCTCATCATGGCCTCCCTGGTCATAGGGGCCGTTCTGACCCTTCTGGGCAACCTTCTGGCCGACCTGAGCTACGCCTGGGCCGACCCGCGCCTGCGCGATTCCGCCTTCAAGTGAAAGGGTCATAGGCCATGCCCATAAAAGACTTTGCCCGGCGCTTCGCCCGCAACAAAATGGCCGTGGCCGGGCTTCTGGTCATCCTGGGCCTCTTCGGCTTGAGTCTTATGGCCGGCGTTCTGGCCCCGGAAGACCCGGATCGGCCGAACCTCCGGGCCCGGCTCCAGCCGCCGGGCCCCGGGCATATCCTGGGCACCGACGCCCTGGGACGGGATGTCCTGTCCCGCCTCATCTGGGGCAGCCGGGTCAGCCTCAAGGTGGGCCTGGTCTCCGTGGGGCTGGCCACGGCCATAGGCCTTTTCTTGGGCGCCCTGGCCGGGTTTTACGGCGGCTTGGTGGACGGCCTGGTAATGCGTTTTTGCGACCTGATGCTCTGTTTTCCGACTATGTTTTTGATTTTGGCCGTAATTTCCCTTCTGGAGCCCTCCATCTGGAACGTCATGATCGTCATAGGCCTGACCAGTTGGATGGGGGTGGCCCGCCTGGTGCGGGCCGAATTCATAAGCCTCAAGAACCGCGATTTTATACTGGCCGCCCGGGCCTTGGGGGCCTCCGACGGCCGCCTGATTCTGCGCCATCTCCTGCCCAACGCNATGGCCCCGGTGCTGGTCAGCGCCACCCTGGGGGTGGCCGGGGCCATTCTTCTGGAGAGCGGCCTGTCTTTCCTGGGTTTGGGGGTCCAGCCGCCCACGGCCACCTGGGGGGTCATGCTGGCTGACGGCAAGGACTACCTGAGCCGGGCCTGGTGGCTCAGCTTTTACCCGGGCCTGGCCATACTGGTGACGGTTTTAAGCTACAACCTGGCGGGTGAGGGTCTCCGGGACGCCATAGACCCCCGCCGTTGAAGTTATGGCTTCCGGCCTGGTGGAGCTTAAGCTTGAACAAGAGTTGAAAAGATGTTATAATTGTTCAAATGTGTTCTTGCACCAGAAACCGGCCGGTGCGGCGGCTTTAACGCCGCCTTAGGACGTTTCAGGAGGAAAAGAGGCTAAATGAGTCAGGGAGACACGCCTTGGAAGGGTAAAGAAGTTCTGGTGGTTGATGACTACCTGGCTGTCAGGAAGACCATCAAGGAACTGGTCGGCAGCCTCGGCATGGTCGTGACCGAGGTCGAGAACGGCCTGAAAGCCCAGGAACTTTTGAAAACCCGGAAGTTCGACCTGGTCATCACCGACTTGGTCATGCCGGAAATGGACGGATTTGAACTGACCGAGGCCATCAAGAACGACTCGGCCCTCCGGACCATTCCCGTGGTCATNATCTCCACCCACGCCGATTCCAAATACATTTTTCGGGCCCTGCGCCTGGGGGCGGACGACTACCTCATAAAGCCCCCCACAGCGGAAATGATCAGCACCGTCTTAACAAGGATTTTTGACTATGACTGGTAATACCGCCCCGGCGGCGGAGCCCCGGGAACAGGGAGCTCCGCCGGAAATCGATCGCATGGCGGTGAAAATCGCCCACCTGGACCGCCTGTTGGGGCTGACCGGGGAAATCATAATCACCGCCTCGAACATCTCCATCCTCCAGCGCCATCTGGCCACGGTCTCCTCCAACATCGACAAGAGCTCCATGGAGATGGTCAAGAACGCGGCCCTTACGGCCAACCGCATATCCTCCGATCTCCACCACCTGGTCATGGATATTCGCATGGTGCCCATAAAGGACACTTTTCTGCGGTTCCGGCGCCTGGTGCGTGATCTGGCCAAGAAGAAGGGCCGCCAGGTCAATTTCGAGATCGTCGGCGAGGACACCCTGGTGGATAAGACCGTGGCTGAAAAGCTCTATGAGCCCCTGGCCCACCAGATCCGCAACGCCATAGACCACGGCCTGGAAGATCCCCTGGAGCGCAAGCACAACGGCAAGGACACCACCGGCCAATTGGTGCTGACCGCCTATAAAAAGGAAGGTTTCACCTATGTCTCCGTTGCCGACGACGGCCACGGGCTAAATGAAACCCGCATCCGGCAGACGGCGTTGGAAAAGGGCTTCCTGTCTCCCGCAGCGGCCCAGGCCATGAATCAGGCCGAGTGCTGGAATATGATAATGCAGCCCGGTTTTTCCACCACCACCGAGGCCACGGAGATATCCGGGCGCGGGGTGGGCATGGATGTGGTCAAGAGCACTGTCGAGGCTCTGGGGGGCGAAATACTCATTGAAACCGCCCTGGGCCGCGGCAGCGTCTTTACTTACAAGATACCCCAGCTCTCGGCCGTCAACATAACCGACGCCCTGATTCTCAGAATCGAGGAAAGCTTCTGCGCCGTCCCCATCGGCAATGTCGTGGCCACCCAGTCCGTGGAACCCAAAGACGTCATCACCACCATGGGCAACACGGCCAGCATACAGTATCTCGGCGCCATCATCCCCATGCACGACCTGCGCGGCCTTCTGAGCGGCGCGCCCCTGTCCGACACCGCGGAATCCCTGGCCATCATCATCATTGACGCCAAGAACGGGCGCATCGCCCTGAAAGTCTCGGAATTCATACGGCCCCAGAAACTGGTGCTCATACCCCTGCCGGAGATTTTTTCCGTCAAGGGCGTCTCCGGGACCACCATCCTGGGCGGCAACCAGTTGGGCATGGTGCTGGACCCCTTTGAACTCATAGCCCTGGCCACGGGCCGCACTGTGGACGGCACCGGGGAGACGCCGGTTGTTTTCGACATGAGCCCGGTCGAGACCGAATCCAACGTATCGTCCGAACCGGCCGAAGCCGCGGATTCGCCCGAGGCCTCGTCTCCGGCCGCGGCATCAGCCCCGGGAAAGCCCCACCTCGATTTGGACGAATCCGTGGCCGAGGAGTTTTTCATTGAAATTCACAATATTCTCAGTGAACTCAACGAAGATATTTTTCAACTGGAAAAAGACCCCGAGAACGTCCGGCGAATAAATACCATCTTCCGGCATTTCCACTCCATCAAGGGAAATTTCATCATGACCGGCTTCACCAATGTGGGCGCTTTTGTCCACGAGGTGGAGACCGTGCTGGACCGGGTCCGCGAGAAGGAGTTGACCGTCACCCAGGAACTCATTGACCTCCTCTTGGATTCGGTCAAAAACCTGGAAACCGGCTTGACCAAGATCAGGTCCGGCCAGGGATATGAAGTTACCAATGCGGAGCTTCTGGCCGAATTGGCCTCTTTCAAAAAACCGGAGACAGCCAAAGAGGAAATCGCTTCCGGGGATGATTCCCAGACTTTTCACCTGTCGCCCCTGGCCAATATCCTGTATTACGCCAAGCTGGTCAGCGGCCAGGGCCGGGTCTTCCAGTCATTCATAAACCTGGGCAGCTCTTTCCAGGACCCTTCCCTGGCGGTTTACCTGATATTAAAGCGCTTGGCCGTGGTGGCCGACCTGATGGACACTGTGCCGACCCTGGACAAAATCGAGCGGGGCTTGGCTGTCAACAGCCTTAAAATCATGTTCTCGTCCAATCTGTCCCTGGCTGATATGAACCGTTTTTTTGAAAAACAACTGGTTCGGCATTACAGTGTGGTCGAGTTTGAAAACATGGTCGTGGATTGACGGGTTAAGCCTTTTTCAGGCTTGCGGAGGGAAAGTCAATGGCGAAAATACTTCTGAGCCTGGCGGACGAAAAACTGGCCGAGCGCGTTGTCGAGGCCTTGAAAGACGGGCGGCACGAAATAGTTAAGCTGGCCCTCTCGGAAGAGTCCGGGCTGGAGAGCATAAAGACGGCGGTCCAGACCGTAATGGAAGCCCAAGGCGACGTTATGATTCTGGATTACTGGCCGGAAGACGCTGCCAGCGTCAAGCTGATGCAGACAGTCTCCGACCTCGCCGCCCTGGACAAACCGGCCTTCATTTTCATTGAAAGCCCCGGACGCGAGGCGGTTCGGGACGAGGTTCTCATGGCCTTGAACGAGGGCGTTCAGGCTTTTCTGCCCGCCGATTTTCAGCCCGCGGCCCTCTTTAACTATGTCGAACGGGCCATTCTGGGGCCGGGCAGGCTAAGGCCAAAAGCCAGGGATCCCTTGGACAACAACGAGGCCATTAAAACGCTGGAGGAAACCCTTGGCCAGCTNCGCACACGCAACCTAGGCTTCCAAAAAGTCATCACCAATCTACTGTCCACCCCGAACATCACCCAGAGCCGCAAGGTCCTGGTGGTTTCCGATTCGCCATACCAATTGGAAATGCTTAAGAAGCTTCTGGAAGACCACTCTTTTCAGGTCATATCGGCCAGCACCCCCACCGATGCCCTGAATGCGGCTCTTAACGAAAAACCGAAAATCATAGTCAGCGACCTGGAACTGGAGGGCCAGACCGGCCTGGAATTCTGTCAGGCCGTTAAATTCACCCACAAGATAATTCCCTGTTATTTCATCATCTGCACCGCCAACCAGAGCAAGATCAACAAGATCATGACCCCCGGCAATGGAGTTGACGACTGCCTCTTAAAGCCGTCGGGATTGCAAGATAACCTGGAATTCGTCTCGCGGGTGGCCTTGGGACTGTTGTTGTAGGAACCGGCCGGACCGCGGCGGAACATGGATATGGAGCAGACAAGCCTGGGCCGCTGGTGGCGGGGAATTCTGCTGGTGCTTCTTTGCGCCTCGGTCTATTGCGTCAGCTTTGACCATGGCCGCGAGTCCCAGCGCGGATTACAGCGCCTCCGGTTGGAAGAACAGGAACGCCGTTTTCAGGAACTGGCGGGAGAGTTGCTACTGCTGAAGGCCCAGCTGGCCAACTGTCAGGCGGCCCCNGCCGAGACGGGCGGCCAGGCNGGCCTGGGCCGCATNGCCCTCAAAGCCAACCAAAGCAGAACCCTTTTTGACGGCCGGTTGCTTTTGTCTGTCACGGCCTTGGACAGTGAAGCCGGGCGGGCGCAGGTTCAACTCAATTTCGTGCGGGAAAACCGCCAGGCGGGCGAGGAACTGGCTGTGGGCGGCAGTATCGCCTTCAGCTTGGGCGGCCGCGATTGGGCCGTGGTGCTGACCGGCCTGACCCTGACCACGGCCAACTTAAACCTCATGGAAATAAAAAGCGAACCATGAGCCTCGCCCCTTTGACTTACGCGGAGATAAAAATCGGTGATGCCGCGACCTTAAGCCTGGTCGTCGATGCCGGGACCGTGAACAGTTACGCTCGCCTGACCGGCGACTTAAACCCGGTTCACTTGGACGAAGACTACGCCGCCCGCTCGTTTTTCAAGAGACGGGTGGCCCACGGCTTATTGGCCGCCGGCCTCATCAGCGCGGTTCTGGGTATGCATCTGCCGGGGCCTGGCTCTGTCTATCTGCGCCAGGAGCTGGATTTCAAAAGCCCGGTCTTTCTTGGCGATACCATCACCGCCCAGGTTCAGGTCCTGGAAAAATTTGACCGGCAGGAGAAAATCAAACTGCGGACTTCAGTGCAAAACCAAGACGGCCGGCTTGTCCTGGACGGTTCGGCTCTGGTTTTGTTCAGGCCGGCCGGCTAGGGCTTGGCCCAAAAGCGCCGTATTCTCTACCGCGGGCCAAAACTATGACCAAGATCATGCCCGGCCCTTTTTTAGGCTTTCAACTGAAAAAGGTCAGCGATTTTCTGGCCACCCTGCCGGCCTTGGGCTTTCTGAAAGAACACTACGGCGCTCAAGTGGGGGTGGTGGTGACCCCTTTGATAGCCGAACTGGCTTTCCGCCACCCTTGGATAGACGAGGTCTTCACCCTGGACCCGGACCGGGAAAACCGACATCTGAGACAGGTGGCCAGAGCCATCGCCCGGAAGAAATACCGGACCGCCATCATCTTTGACGGCCTGTGGCGCTCTTTGGTTACCGCCACCCTGGCCGGCGTCGGAAACCGCCTGGGCGCGCGGGGCCTTCAGCCCCTGTACCCTCTGCCGCTTCTCTACAGTCATGAAGTGGACATTGTGAGCAACCTCTGGTTCCTGGAATCCCAGGCCTACCGGGCTCAAAAGCTGGTCGCCGCCATTTTGGGCGCGGCGCCGGGGCCGCCCCTCCGGCCGCCCCCCCCGGCGGCTGATCCGGCCAGCGCTGACCAGGCGGCCAGACTGCTTGAGGAACTGCCGGTCGGCGGTCCTCGCATAGGCCTGTCCCTTCAAGGCGGGCGGCCGGAAAAATCATGGCCCCTGTCCCACTTCGCGGCTCTCTGCCGGAAGCTGTGGCGGGCTTTCCAGGCCGCGATCTACGTGGTCGGGGACGAGTCTGAAACCTTCCTGGCCCGCAATATGGCCAGGGCGGCCGATGTCCCGGTGGCCAATTTTTGCGGCCGGACCAGCCTGACGGACGTCATCACCCTGGCCGAGGCCAGTAACCTCTTCATAACCGAAGCCACCGGCGTTTCCCATCTGGCCGCCCTGACCGAGACGCCCGTAATCACCATATTCACCTGGGCCAACCCGGCCCTCTGGCCTCCCCAGACGCCTTACGCCCGGGTGCTGGTTTACGAGTGGGCCTTGAAGCGTTTTGGCCTGAAGCCTTCGGACGGCCCCTGGCTGCGGCCCTGGCTGACCGCGCCGGTCATCACCCCGGATTTGGTTTTCCAGGAAGCCCGGGTTATGCTGGAAGCCGGGCGGCCATGAAGTTCATAGATCAGGCCACCATTTACATAAGCTCGGGGGCGGGTGGGGCCGGCTGCGTAAGTTTCCGGCGGGAAAAATATATTCCCCGGGGCGGGCCCGACGGAGGCGACGGCGGGCGGGGAGGCGACGTTATCCTGGAAGCCGCCGACCAGAAGGAGACGCTTTTACGCTTCCACCTCAATCAGCATTTCAGGGCCGGCCGGGGTCAACACGGACAGGGCCGCCGCCGCTCCGGCGCGGCCGGAGCCGATGCCCGTCTCCTCGTACCGCCGGGCACTGTGGTCTTTGATGCTGAAACCGGAGAGGAAGTGGCCGACTTGGCTGAACCCGGCGCTGTCCTGGTGGCGGCCAAAGGCGGACGCGGCGGTTTGGGCAACAGCCATTTCACCTCCGGCGGCCATCGGGCTCCACGCTACGCCCAGCCCGGCGAAGCCGGAGAGGAACGGCGGCTCCGGCTGGAACTCCGCCTTCTGGCCGATGCCGGCCTGGTGGGCTATCCCAATGTGGGCAAGTCCACCCTCATCTCCCGGGTGAGCGCGGCCCGGCCCAAAATCGCCGACTATCCCTTCACCACCCTGATCCCCAACCTGGGCGTGGTGAATGCGGGGAGGGACCGGGACTCGGACGGGCCGCGTTCCTTTGTCCTGGCCGATTTGCCCGGCCTCATCGACGGCGCGGCGGAAGGAGCCGGCCTGGGCCACCGTTTTCTTAAGCATCTGTCCCGCTGCGCGGTGCTGATTCATGTGCTGGACCCCCTGCGCCTGGACCCGGACCGCCCCGCGCAGGATCTGGACCGCCTGAGAAGGGAACTGGCGGCCTTCGAGCCCGGCCTGATCCGAAAAAGCCAGGTGGTGGCCCTGGGCAAGATGGATCTGGCCGAAGGCCCCCCGGCCCTGGCTGCCCTTAAAAAAGCCCGGCCCCGGCTGAAAGTTTACCCCTTTTCCTCAGCCAACGGATCGGGGCTCAAGGAATTGATCTGGACTATCTGGCGGCGGGTGGAAAATAGCCGTTGCCAAGACCGGGAGGCCGGCGATGAGCGGGATTGAACGCGCGCTCCTTAGCGTTTACGACAAAGAGGGCCTTATGGAACTGGCCCGGGCCCTGGCCGAGGCGGGGACGGAAATTCTCTCCACGGGCGGGACGGCCCAGGCCTTGACCGAAGGCGGCCTTAAAGTGGTGGAAGTGGCAGACTACACCGGGGCGCCCCAGATCTTGGACGGCCGGGTCAAAAGCCTGCACCCCGGAATTTACGCCGGCCTCCTGTTCCGCCGCGATTCGGCCGATCATGCCCGACAGATGCGGGAACTCGGCTTCGGACCCATAGACCTTGTGGCGGTCAATCTCTATCCCTTTGAGGCGGCTGTGGCCCGGCCCGGGGCGACCCTGGCTGAAGCCGTGGAAAACATCGATATCGGAGGCCCATGCCTAATCCGGGCCGCGGCCAAAAATTTCGCCTCGGTCACGGTCATCTGCGACCCGGGCGACTATGCCCGGGTGGTGACGGAATTAAGGGCCCAGGGGCAGACCTCTCTGGACACCCGCCGGGAACTGGCCTGTAAGGCTTTCGCCCGCACAAAGGCTTATGATCAGGCCATCAGCGGCTACCTGGAGACCCTGAAAACCTGAAATTGTCGAATCGATATTAAAGCTCCGGCGGTTAAACAGTCCCTCGGCGGAGAAAAAACCTAAATGATTTCGTGCTTTGACGAAATCATTTTGAATAAGTTTAGTTGGCTGGTCAATAAAGCATTATAATGGAACAGGTAACCTACCGCAGCCCCACCTATTATGAACTGAGCCCGCCCCCGGAACTGGACTGGCGCCTTTTTCGGGGGCCGGACTACCAGGAATACCGCCGCCAGTGGGACGAGAGGAGCCTTAAGGGCGAGGCCGGCGATTTTCCCCTCCACCTGGATGTGGACCCGACCAACCGCTGCAACTTAAGTTGCCCGGTCTGTCCCCGCACCCATTATCTGCGGATGGGCCGCCAGGACTGGAACCCGGCAGGCATTTGGGGCGACATGGACTTTGTCCTGTTTGAGCGGCTGATCGAGGAAGGGGCGGCCGGGGGGCTCCGGTCAATCAAGCTCAATTTCTTAGGCGAGCCCCTTCTGGCCCCCCGCCTGGCGGATATGGTCCGCCTGGCCGCCGGGGCCGGGCTGTGGGTCATGCTCAACACCAATGCCACGCTCCTGACCGAGGCCAAGGCCGAGGCCCTTTTGACCGCGGGCCTGACGGATATTTTCTTCTCCTTTGATTCGCCCTACAGGGAGGAATATGAAAAAGCCCGGCCGGGCGCGGATTACGACCAGGTTCTGGCCAATATCCAGGCTTTTATGACTGTCCGGGAGAGGTTGGGCCGGAAGGCGGTGCAGACCCGGGCTTCCATGATTCTGCCGGAAGGGGCCGACCCCGAAAGCCTGGCCCGGATCAAGGCCGATTATATCCGCCTGTTTCGCGGCCTGGGCGTGGCGGAAATCGGCTTCGGCCTGGCCTCGGTGATTGGCCGGGATTACGGTCTGGCCTTCGGTCTTCAGCCCGGCTTTGTCTGCCCGGACCTCTTCCGCCGCCTGTTCATATTCTGGGACGGCCCGGCCGGGCCCTGCTGCGGCGATTGGGACCGCCGTCTCCTGGTGGGGCGGGCCGACCGGAATTCCCTGGGCGAGATTTGGCGGAGCGAGGCCTATCATAAGCTCCGGGCGACCCACTTGGCCGGCCGGTATGGCGACCTCCCCGCCTGCCGGGCCTGCAGTGTCCCATATCTCTCCACCCTGACCTGAAAACCCGTAGGCCGGAAGCCCCCCAAAGGCCGCCTACAGCTTATGACCACAGCGAAAGGAAAAAAATATGGACAGCCAACCCAGCCTCGAACTTAATGAGCGCATCAGCCGCCGCTTTTTCAACATGGTCCTTCAACTGGTGGCGGAATTGGAAATTGAAGACGATAAGGCCGGCCTGGAGGTTCTGCCCACGGTCATCGTCACCACCGGGGTCATGACCATGTGCCGCTCCATGACCGCNGAAACCGTGGGCGTGGTGCTGGACGCCTTAAAGCTCAAAGCCGAACGCGGCGATTTCAACAGCGGCCGCGATGTGCCGGAGGCTTAAAGCCCCCGGCTCTCCGAATCTTAGAGGCCGCCGTAATAGCGGAGGCGTTGTTCTTCCAGCATATAGTGGTGAATGATTTTCGGCAGAGCCAGCCGGGACTTGGAATCGAGGTTCTGAAATTTCGCCCCCAGGTGGGCTATCTTTTCGTCCGGGCCGAATTCCAGGCGGACAATGACGGCCCGGCCAGTAAGAGAGCGGGCGGGCAGCGGAGCCTCGTCCGGGAAGGTTATATTGAAGGACAGATTCTGGTTGAGCATAAATTTAGTGGGCATTGGCGTTCGGAACATGAAGCCGCCCGCGGAGAAGTTCAAGAGTTGGACGGGATCCGGCATGGGGCTGATGGCGAGGGTTATGCCGTTGTGCCGGCCGACATCCAGGCGGTAGGCCTGGCGGATATTGCTCTCGGTCAGCTGTGACTGGTCGTCGGGGTGACTTAAGCTTATGACCGGCACAACCGGGCTGGCGGGTTCATCCGGGTTTAGCTTATGATCGTCCTTAAGGCTCAGGACAGTGGCTGTCCAGCCCCAGCGGACGATTTCGGAATTGGCGCGGTCAAAGTGGACAACGCTGGCTTCCAGCGACCGCTGAAGATTGGTTTTACCCAAGGGCGGCATGGTCTGGGCCACGATCACCCGGTCAGGGGTCAAGTCCAGAATCATGGACGGGCGGACATCGGTCTGGCCGGTCAGGTTGTTAACCGCCACCGTGAGGTCCATTTTGGTCAGGGGCCTTAGAATACGTTCAATGTTGACCGGCCGGGGCGCCGGCTGCTTTATATCGACCATTGTTCACTTGGCTCATTGTTCACTTGCGGCCCATATCCCGCCGCCTATGTCCCGCCGCCCATGTGCCGCCGAAAGACAAAATTCAAGCCTCTGGACATATCAGGAGAATATAGTATTTTTAACGGATCTTTGCAATCCTCCCAGTCCAGGGCCCGGCCCGGCCCGGCCCTGGCCTTGAAGTTGAAGCTGGCCCTTTTCAATGTTCTGACCTGGCCTCTGGCCTGGCTGCCGACAGCTTGGGGTTTGGCCTTTGGTTCGGCCGGCGGCCGGCTGGCCTATCGCCTTTTGACCCGCCGCCGCCGCATCGCCTTAAGCAATATGGAACTGGTGCGGGGCGCGGGCTTCCTGCCGCCGGACTTTCCATCCCGGGCCGCGGCCCGGGATGTCTTTGTCAACCACGGCCGCGGGGTCTGGGAAATTATTCGCCTCTACCACCGTGGCCTGGCCCCTTTTTGGGCTGACTGCCGCCTGGCCGAGGGAGAGGAACACATGGCCCAAGCCCTGGCCGAAAACCGGCGTTCCGGCCGGGGGCTGGTGATTCTGACCGGTCACCTGGGCAACTGGGAACTCATGTGCCACTTCGTGGCCAAACTCTTCGGCTTTACCTTGAACATAGTCGGCCGCCGGACGGGCCAGCCCCTGGCCGACGCCCTGGCCGACCGCCTCCGGTCAACGAACGGCAACCGGTTTCTGGCCAAGGACGGTTCGGCCCGGGATATGCTGGCTGTCCTTAAATCCGGCGGTGTGCTGGGCACCTTAATTGACCAGGCCATTCTGACCGAATCGCCCAATTCCACGGCCCTGATGCCCTTCATGGGACTTGACGCCACCTTCAACCTCGGCCCCCTGCGCC
>JGI24695J34938_10002589_pt1 | contig 13636 bp, 8 predicted proteins | sample TergutCo191P3_FD_34938 | JGI IMG/M metagenome (IMG submission 34938) | reverse complement strand
GGATGAAAGCGGTGACTGATGGGGCTCTTAACTCGGCAGGGGAAGCAATTACCCTTTGCATTGCGATGCTGGGGGTCATGGCTCTGTGGTCGGGCCTGATGGAAATCGCTCGCGTTTCGGGGTTGATTGCCCGTTTAACGAAGGGGATTTCCCCTTTTATCAATTTCATGTTCCCGCGTATCCCCGTGGGGCATAAAGCCCGCGAATATATTTCAACGAATATTATCGCGAATATTCTGGGGCTTGGCTGGGCGTGTACCCCTGCGGGCCTTAAGGCAATGGAAGAGTTAAGCAATCTTGAAAAAGAACGGACAGGGCGCCATCAGACCACTGCCAGCCGTGAGATGTGTACATTTTTAATTCTTAATATATCCTCACTTCAATTAATCCCCGTAAATATGATAGTTTATCGAACCCAGTACGGCAGCGCGAATGCGACGGTTATAATCATGCCTGCTATCATAGCAACTTTATTTAGCAGTATCGTTGCGATTATTTACTGCAAGATAATGGAAAAGCGGAGGTAGATTCATGCTAAATGTTCTGGCGAATATATCCGGTATTATTATACCCGTAATTATCTTTTACATCGTCGCATACGGGTTGATTAATAAATGCAATGTTTATGAAGTGTTTATTGCGGGAGCGAAAGACGGATTCAAAACGGTCTTGGGCATTATGCCGACATTGGTCGCCTTAATGGTGGCGGTCGGTGTATTAAGGGCATCGGGTTTTCTGGAGTTCCTTGGCCAACTGGTAGGCCGTTTAACCGATAATATCGGATTCCCGGCTCCGCTGGTTCCCGTTGTTTTGGTGAAGATGTTTTCTTCATCAGCCGCAACAGGGCTGGTTCTCGATATATTCAAAAATTTCGGACCCGATTCCCGCATTGGCATGATAACCTCGTTGATGATGAGTTGTACGGAAACGATTTTTTATACAATGTCAGTTTATTTCGTGGCGGCAAAAGTAACGAAAACAAGGTATACTCTGACGGGAGCATTAATCGCTACGCTGGCAGGAGTTTTCGCAAGTGTTATCCTCGCAGGGCTGATGAAAAACTTGTCGTAAAAAATTTTTGAAACCGTTACTAATTTTGACATATTAAATAAAAAAAGTTCGTTATAATATGTACCGTTATATATAGAAAATTTTGGAGCATATTATGCGTGAGAAAGAAACATTTATTAATATTTTGCCGGAGTATGGACGGCGGCGGTTATTGATGTTTGCAGATTCGATCAGGGATTTGGCGGCGTCATTTGGCGACCCCAGACCTTTGGATACGAATGAAACGACTCAAATAGCCGAAAATAGCAGTGAAACCCGCCGCGATATCCTGTGGCAGCGGCGGATGCAGGAAAATAAAATTTTGATGGCCGACCACTTACAGGAAGTCGCGCAAATTATGGCGCATGTAGCGGATGAATCCCGCCGGTTCACCCCTATTAATCAGCGCCGTTACAAGCAAATCGCCCATGCCCTAAAAGATATTAATTTACAGCTTAAAAATATTTATATAATGGAAAAAGAAAACGGGTTCATGGAACTGTCTTTACAGATACGAAGCAGTAAGGGCGGAAATGTCGTAACGGTTGAGGAAATCGGCGACATTATTTCGGTATTGCTCAATAAGAGATTGACTCCATCAGTCAATAACCCGTTTTTTATCGACCAAGAATTAAAGACTTTTTACTATGTTGAAACTCCGCGTTTTCATGTGCTGACAGGTTCCGCTGTTGCGGTAAAAGAAAACGAGAAGATTTCCGGCGATAATTACGCGATTTTTGAAACGGAGCCGGGGGCATATTCGATGATTATTTCCGATGGTATGGGCTCGGGAAAAAAAGCTTCAACCGACAGTCAGATGATTGTTGAACTAATGCAGAAATTCATCGAAACAGGGTACAAAAAAGAGATGGCAATCCAAATGATCAATAGCGTCCTTCTCGCAGGGCCCGAAGCGGGAAATATGTCAACGATGGATTTTTGTACGGTTGACCTTTATACGGGAACATGTGAATTGCTAAAAATAGGTTCGGCGCCGACTTATATTAAGCGTGAAAATCTCGTTGAACGGATTTCCGCGGGAAATCTGCCGCTGGGGATATTTAACCGTCCCGATATGGATGTCAATTGCCGGCGGTTACAAGACGGCGACTATATAATTATGATTTCCGACGGGGTGCTTGATGCTTTATCGCAGGGTATCGGTGAAGATATGATGGCGGAACTTATCAGCGGAACGGATCTAAAGAACCCGAATGAAATAGCGAATGCCATGCTCAATTTTTGTATTCGCCAAAGCAAAGGTAAGGTCAGGGATGATATGACGGTTTTGGTAATGGGATTGTGGGAGTATAATTCCGAGGTGTCTTGATTTTCTTTTACCCTTCCGTTATATTATAGATATGTATGAGCGTGTTAAAGCATATATCATAAAAAATAAAATGGTCGAAATCGGCGACCATGTCGTCGTCGGGGTTTCGGGAGGTGCGGATTCTGTTTGCCTCCTTTTTATTTTACTCGCCCTAATAAAGGAAATACCTTTTACCATAGAAGCGGCACATATCAATCATCTGCTTCGAAAAGAAGCTGATGAGGATATGGATTTCGTAAAAGATTTATGTGAAGAGCTGGGGGTACCGCTTAGGGTTTTTACAGAGAATATCAAGGAGTTGGCGAAGAAGAGGCGTGTCGGGATTGAAGAAGCTGCCCGTGATTATCGCTATGCGTGTTTTAATGAGGCAGTTAGTCATAATAAGGGAAAAATTGCCGTAGCACATCATCAGGACGATAATGCTGAGACCGTTATTTTTAATCTTTTTCGCGGCAGCGGCCTAAAAGGGCTTTCGGGAATCAGTGCGGTGCGGGATAAGATAATCCGCCCGCTTTTATGCTGTAACAGGCGAGAAATAGAAGCATATCTGGAATGTCAAAAGATTACTTATATAACAGATGCAACAAATAGCGAAGATATTTATGCCCGCAACCGCATTCGCCGTCATATTATCCCGATTGCTAACGGGATTAACTCAGAAGCGGTTATGCATATCGCGAAAACAGCGGAACTTATCCGCGAAACAGAATGTTATCTGCAAAAACATACGAAAGCCGCTTTTAATGAATGCGCTACACATTCAGAAACGCAAATTGCGATTAATCTGACGAAATTTACGGGCTATGAGCGATTAATCCAAAAGCGTATTTTACTTTTGGCGATAGGGGAATTAAGTTCGGAATGCCGTGATATTTCCGCCTGTCATGTTGACGGTATTTTAAAGATTATTGACGGCGGCGGCAGCCGGAGGGTGGATTTGCCCGGAAAAATTGTTGCGATTAAGGAGTATGACACGCTTGTCATTATTAATCATACCGCCGAACCGCATTTTAAGAGTACCGATATTCAAATCACTTTTAATAAAATCCATGGTAATAAAGAGGAAATCACAATTCCTGACCTAGGAATTTTGCTTTATTTCACCTTCCCCTACCAAAAAAATGAAAATATTCCGCAAAAAACATATACGAAATGGTTTGATTATGATAAAATAACATCGTGTCTTATCTTTCGGCGGCGAAAACAGGATGATTATTTGATAATCAATCAAGCGGGACAGCATAAGAGATTAAAGGATTATCTGATCAATGAGAAGATACCGAAGGCGGCGCGTGATAAGCTATATGTATTAGCGGACGGCTCCCACATCGTCTGGGTGCCCGGTCTGCGTATTAGTGAAGAGTACAAAGTTACGTCTTTTACGGAAACTGTGCTGGCGTGTACACTTAAGCTTAATGAGTAATATTACATCAAGAGGAATAGTAATGTCTGAGAAAATTAAAGTCTTATTATCAGAAGATTCGGTTGATAAAAGAATTCAGGAAATAGGCGAACAAATCAGTAAGGATTACGAAGGAAAACAAGTACATTTAGTTTGTGTACTTAAAGGCGGCGCTTTCTTTATGTGCGAACTGGCAAAGCGCATCACGATTCCGGTTTCCATCGACTATATGGCGGTTTCCAGTTATGGCGGGGCGACTGCTTCCAGCGGGGTGGTGCGGATTATTAAAGACCTTGATGAAACATTAGAAGGAAAAGATGTGATCGTCGTTGAAGATATAGTGGATTCAGGGAATACCCTTAATTATTTGCTCGGTTTATTAAAGGAAAGAAAACCCGCGTCACTTAAGCTTTGCACACTACTTGATAAGCCTGAGCGCCGAGTCGTTGATGTTTTTGTGGACTATACGGGTTTTGCGATACCTGATGAATTTGTCGTTGGTTATGGTCTTGATTATGATCAGAAATATCGTAACCTTCCTTTTATCGGTGTAATAGAAATAATTTAAATAATTTAATCTAATACTTATATGATGCAGGGATTAACATGACAGGCTGCATGGATAGGAGTCATCTTGAAAAGCAATCGTAATTATAATTTATATTTTATCGTTATCATAGGGCTGGTATTTCTGGCTACTTTTATCGGAACCCTGAATAACAATGAAGGGACGATGGATAGGGGGCAGCTGATAGAAGCGCTGGAAAAAGCAGAAGTCGTTAGAGTCACGATTTTGCCGAATCAGCAAACCCCGACAGGAGAATTAACGGTTATCTTAAGAAATAATGAACGCAGGATTTTGTATGCCGTTGATGTCCATGAATATGAGCAAATCATATTAAGCTACGGCTTAATTCCCGAAGTCCTTAAGGTACCTACTGATAGTTGGTTTAAAACCAGTATTTTACCGATATTGTTGGTAGTGATTGTTATCGCCTTTTTCTTCGTTATGATGAATAACCAAAATAACGGCGGCAGTGGAAACCGAATGATGAATTTCGGTAAAAGCCGTGCCCGTTTAGCCGAAAATGACGGGAAGATTACATTAAATGATGTCGCCGGACTAAAAGAAGAAAAAGAGGATTTGGAAGAAATCGTTGAATTTCTTAAAGAACCGGCGAAGTTCGCCGCTCTCGGTGCGCGTATCCCGAAAGGAATCCTTTTGGAAGGCGCTCCCGGAACAGGAAAAACCCTTTTGGCTAAAGCAATCGCCGGGGAAGCAGGCGTACCGTTTTTTACCATTTCAGGTTCGGATTTCGTTGAAATGTTCGTCGGTGTCGGTGCTTCACGTGTTCGTGATTTGTTTGAAGAAGCGAAGCGGAACGCCCCTTGTATTATCTTTATTGATGAAATTGATGCTGTCGCCAGACGCCGCGGCACGGGACTTGGCGGCGGTCATGATGAGCGTGAGCAAACCCTAAATCAGTTATTGGTTGAAATGGATGGTTTCGGTGTCAACGAAGGGATTATTGTTTTAGCCGCGACTAACCGCGTTGATATCCTTGACCCGGCAATTTTACGCCCGGGCCGTTTTGACCGTAAAGTCAGCGTTAATCGTCCTGATATCGGCGGCCGTGAAGATATCCTTAAGATACACGCCAAGAATAAACCATTGGCTGATGATGTAGACTTAAAGCAAGTGGCACAAACCACTGCCGGATTTACCGGAGCGGATTTAGAAAACTTATTAAATGAAGCCGCGATCAAAGCGGCGAAAAATAACCGCGGTTTCGTTGTTCAGGAAGATATCAAGCAATCATTCATAAAAGTTGGTATCGGCGGAGAAAAGAAAAGCCGTGTCATAAGTGAAAAAGAAAAGCGCATTACGGCATATCATGAAGCAGGCCATGCGATTTTGTTCCATGAACTGCCTGATGTCGGTCCGGTTCATATCGTTTCGGTAATTCCGACCGGACTTGGCGCGGCAGGTTACACTATGCCGCTTCCCGAACGTGACGATGTCCATATCACGAAGGGCAAAATGGAACAGGACATCATGGTAAGCTTAGGCGGGCGAATCGCCGAGGAGTTAGTGTTTGACGATATTACCGCAGGTGCTTCCAGTGACATTAAAAAGGCTACGCAAACAGCCAGGGCAATGGTCACAAGATTCGGGATGTCGGATAAAATCGGAACGATCAATTACTCCGACGACGACAATGAAGTTTTTATCGGCCGGGACTTAGCTCATACGAAGAGTTATTCAGATGATATGGCATATGAAATCGATCTTGAAGTGAAAAGTATTATTACGGCATGTTATGAGAAAGCTCGTGATATAATTAAGAATCGCCGTGATATTCTTGATCGGTGTGTTGAGCTTTTAATGGAAAAAGAACGGATATCCAGAGAAGAGTTTGAGGGGCTTTACGAAGCGGTTCAACTCTGATTTTGTGCAAAAACAGCACAAAATAACCTCGCGGAATCGTGGCGCATGAACAGTAACAATAAAAACATAATTATGAAGTGGTGGTAACATCATTATGGATTTCAATAAAGCTTTTCGTGCTGAACAAAGCAATCATTATATATCGACAATGCGGCCGCTCTTTAATCGCCGTGCTCTTTTTAGTGATATGACAGAAGACTTTGTGTCGCCGATGGAACCTAATGCATTCGGTAAAGTGACAATCCGTTTCCGCACTGAAAAAAATAATGTCGATAAAGTTTATTTGTGTTCCGATGCCGATAAGAACCTAATGGTAAAAACGGAAACGAATGAACTTTTTGATTATTACAGTATCGAAATTCAGCTTAATGATACGGCATACTGCTACTATTTTGAGATTCATGCCGGAAAAATATCTTGCTTTTACGATCGCCGCGGTGTGGCTTTGGAATTGGAACCGCATTTTATGCTTCGTATTATCCCGGGTTTCAAAACCCCTGATTGGGCAAAAGGCGCGGTGATATACCAAATCTATATTGACCGCTTCTGTAACGGCGACCCCTCTAACGATGTCCTGACAAGTGAATATGAATATGTCGGCGGACATACCGAACGTGTGGAAGATTGGAATAAATATCCCGCAAGTATGGGTGTGCGCGAGTTTTATGGCGGCGATTTACAGGGTGTTCTTGATAAGCTTGATTATCTTGAAGATTTAGGTATCGACGTCATTTATTTTAACCCGCTCTTCGTTTCGCCGTCTAATCACAAATATGATATCCAAGATTATGACAGCATTGACCCGCATATCGGAAAAATCATCGTTGATGAAGGTGAACTTTTACCGCAAGGTGCAAAAGAAAATCGCTTTGCTTCCCGCTATATCAACCGGGTGAGCAGAAAAGAAAACTTAGATGCCAGCAATATGCTTTTCGCCAAAGTCGTTGAAGAGGCACATAAAAGAGGGATGAAAGTCATTCTTGACGGTGTTTTTAATCACTGCGGGTCTTTTAACAAGTGGATTGACCGTGAGCGGATTTATGAGAATGCCCTCGGTTATGAAAAAGGTGCATATATTGATATAAACAGCCCTTATCATGATTATTTCGATTTTATGGGCAGTAATAATTGGCCTTATAACGGACAATATGATGGATGGTGGGGTTTTGATACATTACCGAAGCTTAACTATGAAGGGTCAAGGGATTTATTTCATTATGTCATGAATATTGCCGCCAAATGGGTTTCGCCGCCTTATAACGCTGACGGTTGGCGCTTAGATGTGGCGGCTGATCTGGGACATTCACCAGAATACAATCATTATTTCTGGAAAGAGTTCCGTAAAACGGTAAAGCGTGCCAATGCCGATGCCATTATCCTTGCCGAACATTACGGCAGTGCGGCGGAATGGCTAAAAGGTGATGAATGGGATACAGTCATGAACTATGATGCTTTCATGGAACCGATTACATGGTTTTTGACGGGAATGGAAAAGCATAGCGACGACTATCGCCATGACCTGCTTGGAAATGCCGACAGTTTTTGGGGTGCGATGCGGACACATATGGCGACTTTTTCGATGCCGTCGTTACTGGTTGCAATGAATGAATTATCGAACCACGACCATTCCCGCTTTTTGACCCGAACGAACAGAAAAGTAGGCAGAACGAATAATTTAGGTCCGGAAGCGGCTAATCACAATATCAATAAAGCGATTTTACGCGAAGCAGTGGTTATGCAGATGACATGGCCCGGCGCCCCGACTATTTATTACGGTGATGAGGCAGGTTTATGCGGGTTTACCGACCCTGATAACCGCCGCACCTATCCCTGGGGGAATGAAGACCATGTCATGATTGCCTTGCACCGCGAAATGATTAGGATTCACAAAGAGAATAAAGAATTTTTGAACGGTTCAATGAAGCCGCTGGAGGGAAATCATAATCTGATTGCCTATGCGCGCTTTAACCTAAAGGATGTTTCCGTGGTCATAATTAATAACAATGATTTCGAAGTCGGAAAAGAAATCACGGTCTGGCATCTCGGCGTCAAGCGTCAAGCGACAATGAAACGTCTGATTTTGACCGACGAATCAGGATTCAATGTCGAAAAAATTAATTATCATGTTATGTCAGGTAAGGTAACAGTTGTTATGCCGCCTTATTCGGCACTGGTAATCCGTTATCAAAAAGAAGAAAAGAAGCCGGCCAAAAAAGAGAAAAATGATACTGTATATTACGAATAAGATATAAAATAGCTGTTGTTTACGGTTTACCGCAACAACATAAAGCAGGAAAATATTGCGCAACTTTTTTACGTCAGAAAAAGAATATCAGCGGATGAGAGCCTTAGAAATACTTTTGATTATGATTTTATTACTGAATAATTTCATTTTCGACGGTACCGTAAAAGGTGTTGTTAATGTTGCGGTCTTTATTCTGTTTATAATACTTCTATATATTCACGGTAAGAAATTTCTTGATATTAAAGAGCATAATGCCCATCTAAATGAACAAAATATTGACCTTAGTAACCAAGTCAATAACCTGAGTGATCAAAGCGCCAGAATGGAACTGATGTTGTCAATGACACCGGGGCTTATGGTTGAAAATTTGGACGACAGCAATCAGGTTCGGATTGAGGGTAATATAACCGCCCGCTTTGGTTTGGTTTCAGGGCTTATGGAAAAAGAAAAATTCCTTAAACTGATTCATCCGTCTGATTTCATCCAATATGTCCTGAATTATGGCAAAATGGGAGATGGAACCTATACTGACAGTGATGAAGTAAGGGTCGAAATCCGCCTTCTGACAGATGAGGGTAATTATATTTGGACTGATTGTTTATTTTCTGCTTTAACGACATCAGAGGGCATAAAAAGAATTGTTTGTACTTTTAATGACATAGATGCGCAAAAACAAAAAATAAAGGAACATGGCAACATAATTCAGAGTTTGAGTAATCAATATACAACTTTGATTATTGTTGATCTAATCAAAAATACGTATGATGTTATCAAGGATGAAAGGGGGTTTGAGCGGAGAATCCCTGAAAAGGGGAAATATACCCGTTTAAATCGGATTTTCTTCGGTACCAGAGTTCCGGCAGACGATCGTATTGCCCTTACCGAACAACTTACGCTTGATAATATCGTGGCTCATCTTTCGCCGATAACACCTGTTATGGAAATTGAATACAGACGTAATCTTGAGAAGAGGCTCGAAGAAAGATGGGAGCGTTTAACAATTGTTTTAGTTGCGGAAGAAGATGATAAAGCAACGATGGCGATGCTTTGCATCAATGACATCAGTGAACAAAAGAGGCAGGAAATAAGAAACCGCCAAATTATTCAGGAAGCGATGATGGCGGCGAACCAAGCCAATAATGCCAAAAGTGATTTCCTGTCACGGATGTCTCATGATATCAGAACCCCGCTTAATGCGATTATTGGTATGTCAGGGATTGCCAACAAAAATATCAATGATTCGCTAAGATTAAAAGATTGCCTCAAAAAAATTGATAACGCCGGTAAGCATCTTCTGGCTCTTGTTAATGAAATTCTTGATATGAGCAGGATTGAAAGCGGCCGTTTCACTATTATTACGGAAGAAATTAACCTGGCGGACTTAATCCGCAATATTTATTCAATCGTCGAAAATTTGGCTGAACAGCGTAATCATAAGCTTAAGTTTATTACCGATGATTTATTGCATTTGCGGATTTTTGGTGATCATTCCCGGATTCAGCAAATTTTGATGAATTTATTATCAAATGCCGTCAAATATACTCCGAATGGTGGTGAGATCGTTTTTACCGCGATAGAAGAGCCGGGGGAAAATGAAGTCAGTATTTACAAATTTATTGTCGAAGATAACGGCATTGGGATGTCGCCCGAGTATATTACCGAACTTTATGAGCCGTTCACTAGGGTTGATGATTCGCGTACCAGTAAAATCGAAGGTACGGGGCTGGGGATGGCGATTGTCAAAAATTTGGTTTTGTTGATGAATGGCGATATCGAGGTCGAGAGTGAAGTTTCGCGTGGCACCAAATTCACGGTAACATTGCCGCTTTTGCATACTAAGCGGATTGATGATGTTAAGATAAAAGAGGTTGGCAATAACACCGATTTTTCAGGCAAGCGGATACTTATGGTTGAAGATAATGAGTTAAATATGGAAATAGCCGTTGATTTATTGGAAATGACGGGAGTAACCGTAGAGGCGGCGGAAAATGGGCTGATTGCCGTTAATATGGTAAAGGATCATGTTGAGAATTATTATGACCTTATTTTTATGGATGTGCAAATGCCGATTATGAATGGTTATGAAGCGACGAAGGCGATTCGCGGGCTTGGGCGCAGGGATACGCTTCGATTACCGATTATCGCGATTACGGCAAATGCTTTCACGGAGGACATCGAGCGGACAAAAGAAGCAGGAATGAACGACCATGTAGCAAAACCGATTAATTTTGCCCAGATTCTTGCGGTTATGAACACATACATTGTATGAAACAATCATAAACTGTACAAAGTGTCACAAATTACGCTTGAAGAATGAAAATAATTTGTGAAAAAGGAAATAATCAGACCCACGTAAAGATAAAAAATAAATTGATTATAAAGTTTTTCCTTAGTTAGACGATATAGAGTGTAACAATCAACTTCATTCTTCTACAAAAGAATAGGAGCAAATATGACAAGAAAAATATAATGTGCTGCTTAGATTACGAATCTAAGCAGCACATTCCAATTGCGGGGGTAAATGAGTGCTTGAAAAGCCCGTAATATACGCGGTTGCGGTGTTGTTGGTGAAAATAAAAAGAGCGACCGTTAAGCCGCTCTTGATGGCAGTAGAATAAAAAAATTGTCTTTGACATATTGTGAAATAATGATATAATATACTTAACGAGAGAGCCGATAGCTAGATACGCCTAGCCAACCGGCAAATGATTTGTTACAAAGTAACGCCTTATCCGTCAAGATTGAGGGCGTTACTTTTTGCGTTTAACGAATTTTACAACTATAGTTATAACAGCGCAAAGCATAATTACAAAGGTGAAGAATTCATCATATGTAACCATCGGCACCAGCTCCCTTCCTTTTGCAAGTTCGGCGGCTGACGTATCGCCCCATCGGCTCTCCGGGTAAGTATATTATATTGTCAATGTACCGCTACCGGCATCATGCCATTAACACTTCACAAAATATTCCGCAAGCGTCCTTTGTTTCTTTAGAGGGCGTGAGATAATGTATGCGATCTCAAAGTCTATCATGCTATGGACAATCGTTCCGAATCCGACCAGCATAATGACGGACATAAAGTAGCCCCTTTCGACAAAGGCTGTGCTTAAATTGCCGCCGAAGTAGAAAAAGCTTATCACAATAACCTCTGCGGCGGCATGGATTATGGCAATTACGAAAGAGAAAATTCTAAGCCCAAACGGGGAAGGTTTCTCATTAATCATTCTATGCAGGTATAACGCCCCCAAAAAGGCGAAAATTACATGAGTAGCCGCCCTTAACACAATTTCTATCGGAAAACCGCCCATTAAAAAGCCGAAAGTCGTTCCGACCGCAACCGAAACGGCGACAGCCGGAGATATAAACATAGCAATAAATATCGCGACATGGCTTGCTAAAGTATACGAAGCAGGCGGTATAAGTATTTTTATCGGAGAAAATATCGGGATAATTATCCCGATTGCGATTAATAAACCTGACATAGTTAATTTAATGATGCGTTCGTTTTTCATATGACCTCCGGTATTTATCGAACTTAATCCGGCGTTCTGTGCCGATTTAGAATAACCCTTATTTACGATACAAGGAAATCTTTTTTTTGTCAAGAACCAACGACTTTGATTATATCAAAGAACGGCTTGCCGTAAGCAGTAACATTTGTTAAACTCATTTTATGAGATTTTTACTTGTTGCGATAAACGCAAAATATATTCATACTAACGCGGCTGTTTATGGGATTAAAAGCTATATTGATGAAAATACGGCTTTACTTCATGACGGCACCGGTGGCCGCATCGATATAGCTGAATTTACAATCAATAACGACGCGATTGAAATATTAGCGGATATATATCAGAGAAAACCTGATATAATCGCTTTTTCTTGCTATATTTGGAATTGGGAGACAATTAGGCGCCTGCTTATCGAAATTCCTAAAATCATGCCTTCGGCGCCGATATTCTTAGGGGGGCCTGAGGTATCCTATAACGGTGAAGAAGTCCTTAAGCGTTTTCCGGCGGTAACGGCAATTGTTATCGGTGAAGGTGAGCAGACTTGTCTGGATTTATTTATCCTATGCTCTAAAAGCATTGAAACCGATGCTATTAAATTAGGATTAGCGCGAATAGACGGAATTGTTTACCGCTCTTTAAATAATCAAATCAATAAAACATCCGCTCGCGAATTGCTTGACTTAAATATCCTTTCTTTCCCGTATTCAGAATTATCGGGTGAAAATTTAAGTGATCGGATTATTTACTACGAATCATCCCGCGGATGCCCATTTCGTTGCTCATATTGTCTTTCGGGAACAAGTGGGATTGTGCGCTTCAAAGCTACTAAAAAAATTGAAGAAGAACTATCAGTCATTCTCGCTCACGAAGTAGCGCAAATTAAATTCGTCGATCGAACTTTTAATATTAATCAGGAACATTCGTTGGCAATATGGCGTTTTATCCGAGATCATGACAACGGAATCACGAATTTTCATTTCGAAATAGCGGCTGATCTTTTAACTGACGAAGCAATCGAAATATTGAAAAGCTTTCGCCCGGGATTAGTGCAACTGGAAATCGGTGTCCAATCTACTCATGCGAAGACACTTGAATGTATCAAACGGAGGATGGATTTTGCAAAAGTAAAGAAAGTAGTTAAAGCTCTCCGTGTAAATCGCAATGTTCACTTACACCTTGATTTGATTGCAGGACTGCCGTATGAGGATTATGAAACGTTTTCGAATTCTTTTAGCGAGGTCTATGCTTTAAAAGCGGAAAAATTACAATTGGGCTTCTTAAAGGTATTACCCGGGACTCAGATTAGGCAAGATGCAAAGGAGTTTGGCATTGTTTATGAGGAAGCACCGCCTTATCAGGTTTTATGTACGAAATGGATTGATTTTAGCTTTATGAGGCGCTTGCACCGAATTGAAGATGTCTTGGGTATTTTTTATAATACGAATCAATTTACTAACACGATTGCCGTTTTGGGAAGGGCATTTGATAACGCCTTTCAGATGTATGAAAAACTCGCTGATTTCTTTAATGAAAAAGACTATTTTCGAAAAACGCCTGCGCGTGTTTTTCGTTATCAGGCGTTGCTTGATTTCGCGCATGTATATGACGCGAAAAATATCACATGTTATCAAGAATTATTGACTCATGA
>JGI24695J34938_10002588_pt1 | contig 13637 bp, 14 predicted proteins | sample TergutCo191P3_FD_34938 | JGI IMG/M metagenome (IMG submission 34938) | reverse complement strand
TTTCCAGATGCTGTTTTACAATTTCCTGCAGCTGGATAAAATCTACCATACTATACAATACCCTTTCTGATATTTGTCAGCTTGGACCTAAGGTGCAAAACTGCTTTAGTATGCAACTGGGAAACCCTTGATTCGGTTACCTGAAGCACACGTCCTATATCCTTTAAAGTTAAGTCTTCGTAATAGTATAACACGAGTATTTTCTTTTCTTTATCGGGAAGCTCGTTTATCGCTTCGACAATTACGCGTCTTATTTCTTCGTTTACAACCATGACATCCGGGTTCATGCTTGAAGGAGACTCGATACTGTCGCCTATGCTCACTTTGTCATTGTCATCGCCTGAATACCAGAGATCGTTAAGCGAAATTATGCTTGTGCCCGAAATTTTCTGAATCGTTTTCATGTACTCGGATTCGTCCATGTTCATAGCGTTTGCAATTTCCTGATCGGTTGCGGTTCTTCCAAGCTGGGCTTCCAATGAAGAAATTGTCGATTCAATTTCGCGCGTTTTTTGCCTTACAGAACGCGGCACAAAGTCGATTAATCTAAGCTCGTCAAAAATTGCGCCTCTGATTCTTGTAACGGCATAAGTTTTAAATTTAACGTTTTTTTCCGGATCATATTTATCAATTGCGTCTATAAGGCCGAAAACTCCGTAACCTACAAGATCGTCAAACTCAACATTGTTGGGCATACCTACAGCTACTTTTCCGGCAACATATTTTACCAGCGGAGCGTATTGTTTAATGAAAGCCTCTCTAATTGCAGGATCGCGGCTTTTGCGGTACTGCTGCCAAAGCTCTTCTTCTGTCCTTTCTGCACTTGTAATTTCCGGCATCCCCAAACCTTTCCTTTTTAGTCTTTACTTAATACCGTTCTTATGCCTTCCGCTAAACTTTTAGGATCAAAATCACCTTCCAGGGCTTGCGGTTTGTTGCCCGACGACACTTGACGAGCCGGAGGCTCTTCAATAATTTCCTCGGGAGGATCCATCGCCACAATCGGCGGCATCGGCATTGAAGCTGCCTCCGGTGCTTCACCAGGAGCGCCTCCATATGACGAAAAAGCCCTTGCCATCATGTCCAGATCAGGCAAACCTCCCAATCCTTCTCCTGAATCATCCCCAAAACTCGGAGTAAACTGCGGAGCATTGGCTTCAGGTTTTTCTGCAGGAGTCTTATCAAAAACAGATAAATCCTGAAAACCGTCATCGTTATCAGGAATAGGAATGTCTTGAATTCCTCCCGATTTATTATAACCCGCTTTAGGACTTGCGTCTATACCTGCTGCGGGCATTTGCCTGTCATCATCAGTCCTTCTAGGCCTGAAAACGCCTGAAATAAGGTCTTCTATATTACCCATCTCCTGCGGATCATCAGATGATCTATACAATTCCGGAACTGCATATTCACCTGAACCATCCAAAGTGATATCGACTTGCTGCCCGCTTTGATCGTATTCCGAAGAAATTGATTCATCTTCGTTTGTAAGAATTTCCGGGAAAAAACTGTTAATAAGAAATCTAAGACCAAATCCAAATCCAAAAAATATAATGCTGAAAATAAGTGCGCGGATAAAAATATGAATCGGGTTTACGCCAAAAAGAATTCCAAGAGATACAGAAATAAATACAGCGGCGAGCGCAGTTATTAAACCCCATCTAAGACTTGACACCACTTACCTCTTTTCTATACAGCGTTTTCATTCGCGTTAGATTTAAATAATCTTTTAAACATTGCGCCAAACCCGGCGGACTCTATGGGTTTGTTTCTGTCCATGCGTTCTACAATATGCTGAACGCAGCTGCTTGCCTTGCATTTAGGATCTACAACCATAAAAGGTTTTTGCCTTAAAACGGCATGCTGAACAGTTGAGTCATCGTAAATAAATCCAAGATAATCAACCTTTAAATTTAAAAATTGACCTGCGATATTGATCATTCTGTCCGCAACGCTTTTTGCCTGAGCCGCTCCCTTGGCGCGATTTACTACAAGTTTTAACCCCATGTTAAGAGAATCATATTCTGTCGCGATAATTTTAATTATTCCGTAAGCGTCTGTTATTGCCGTTGGTTCCGGGGTTGTAATAATAACAGCGTCATCTGCGGCGGCGATAAAATCCAAAACATTGCTTGAGACACCCGCGCTTGTATCTATAATGACAATATCCGCGTTAGAAAGCGAATCCAGTTCAGCAATAAAATCTCTTCTGTCTTCTTCGCCCATATTCGCAATCTGAGAAAAACCGGAAGCGCCTGCGACAATCGAAATGCCGTATTCTGTTTCTACAAGAATTTCGCGGATAGTTTTTTGCTTTTTAATAACGTGATACAAATTATATTTTGGGATCATGTTGAGCATTACGTTGACGTTTGCAAGTCCCAAGTCTGCGTCCATTACGACTACCTTTTTTCCAAGACGCGCAAAGGCAAGAGCCATATTTACAGAAAGGTTTGTTTTCCCTACGCCGCCTTTTCCGGAAGTAACAGTAATAATCCTTGCTTTTTCCGACGGCTTTACGGAAGTTTTTCCTGTGTGCGTACCTTTGGCGGCGCCGTCTTTTTTCCGCTTCATTATCTCCCGCAATTTCTCAGCTTGATCTTCCATAATGACTCTCCATTATCTCCATTTAAATTGATCGGCTTCTCCGGAGGGAAAACGATTTTCTATTTTTTCACGGTTAATTTTAAAACCGTCCAGGTTGATTAGGAAACGCACAACCGAAGCCCTTCTTATATCTTCGGGAACTTTTTGTCCTTCTGTAATATAGGAAACGCACTTCCCTTTTTCTGCAAGCGCGGAAATTAAATTACCCACATGTTCCGTTTCGTCCATTTTGGAAAGAATTACCGATTTGTAATTGAACGGCTCAAACTGCTGCATAATGTTCATAATGTCGGATGTTTTTGTAGCCGCGCTTATAACCAAATGATACTCGGCGCTTTTTCCGCAGCCGTCAAGAATTTCTTTCATTTCGCCGATCTTTGACGAATCCTTGGGGCTCTTTCCGATTGTATCGATTAAAAATAAATCTGTCCCTTCGCTTAAAAGCGCGATCTCTTTTCTTAGATTTTGTTTATTGCTGACGCTGGAAACGGGTATCTGCATAATGAATCCCATTTTTTTAAGCTGCTCTTCCGCGCCAATACGAAATTGATCAATCGTTATCATTTTAACGTCGATTGCAGGGATTTCATCCGTACCAATTCCGTAAATTGCGGCAAGTTTTGAAAGCGTTGTTGTTTTTCCGACGCCTGTGGGTCCTATTAAAACCATGATGCGCGGTTTTCGCATAACATCATCTTCTTTATAAATGCTGATACTCTCGCCTATCCATTCAATTAACTTGTTAGCCACTGTGTCAAGGTTTTCAAGCTGTTCCAAAGAAAGTTCTTTTTTAAGCCTATCCAGCATTTTGTTTATATAACTATGCGAAAAATCATTTGATCTTAATAATTCTTCTGCGCGCACAAAGGACGGATGGTCATCTTTTCTGCTTGTGTTTTCGACTTTGTTTTTAATTTCATTTAGCATTTCTAAAATGGCGCTTGCCGATTCCCTGCCGCCCGATGCCGCTTCATTTTGCTGCTGCCTTGCTCCGCTTGCCGCCGCAAGCACTTTCTTTTTTTCGGCTTCCAAATCCTGCGCTGTATGACGATTTAAACCGTACATTGCGGCGGCATTTGAATGAACGCCTGCGCTGTTGGGATGAATCCCGGTATTGGCAGAAACCCTGTGCTGCGGAAAGAAATATTCAACCTCAATTCCGGGCTTGGAGAACAATCCTAAAAATCCGCCTACTCTAATTTCTTTTTGGCTTAATATCTGAAACTGCCTGTTGTATTTAGAAGCAATTTTCAGCATGCAATCATTCTTGCTTTCGCCCTGTTGAATAAAAATCTCCATCCTTTTACTCCGTACTTTCTAATCTTATCATTCCGACCGCTTCAGGGATTACGCCTGTTACAATTTCCGGAACGGACAATACCGCTAAATCCGGGATTTCCCGGTCTGTCGAATTTTTTACAAGGAAACGCGCCTGCTCTGAACACAGAACAACAGGCATCCAGCCTTTTTCTTTAACGGCGGTTACCGCCTTTACTACCGATTGAATCCACGCCTTTTGCGTCGGCGGATCCAGCGCACACACAAGCCCCGATGCCGTTTCGTATTTTGCGTCAATTATTTTTTGTTCCAGCGCAGGATCGATTGTTAAGACGCGAAGGCGCCTGTCGTCATCCGCGTACTGATGGCATATTTGGCTTGCAAGCGCTTGACGCGCTTTTTCTGTGAGGAACCAGATATTTTTAGAGACAGGCGCAAAATCCGCGACCGCTTCCAAAATTGACACAAGGTTTCTGATCGAGACCCTTTCGCGCAAAAGTCCGTGAAATATTTTTTGAATCTCCGTTACGCGAAGTCCCTTTCCTTCGCGAAGAGCCTCTTCTACAACTGCAGGGTACTCTTTGCGAAGCGTATCAAGAATTGCCTGCGTATCCTGAAGCCCGAGAATTTCTGCAGCGCTTCGCCTGATTATTTCCGTTAAATGCGTTGCGATTATCGAAGGCGGATCAACTACAGTGTAACCGGCTCTCTCGGCTTCGTCTCTTCTTTCCTGATCGATCCAGATTGCAGGAAGCCCGAACGCAGGATCAACTGTTCTCTCTCCTTCCATTTCTACCGCTACAGTTCCGGGGTTAATGCAAAGGAAATAACCAAGCCTGATTTTTCCTCTTCCAGAATCAACGCCTTTTATTTTAAAACAGTATTCCGACGGTTCTAAAATAGAATTGTCAATTATGCGCACCTTTGGAATTACAAGGCCTAAATCGTATGCAGACTGTCTTCTTACGCCCTGCACCCTTTCTAAAAGCTCGGCGCCTTTTTCCTTTTCAACTAACGGCACAAGACCGTAGCCAAGTTCCAGAGAAAGCGCGTCCAGCGGAACAACGGGAGGAAAGTCCGCGGGTTTTTCTTCTTTAGCCTGAGTCTTTGCCATCATTTCATTAAAGCCCGCAGTCTGTTTCTTTTTCTGCGATGTTCTGTAAGCATGAAGCGCGACAAGAGCCGCCATAGGAAGAAGCACATACCATGGGAATCCCGGAAGTATCGAAAGAATGACAAGAACGCCTGCGCAAATCCAGTAAACAATCGCATCGCGTTCCAATATTTGTTCTGCAACCTGATCGACAAGAATGCCTGTGGAGGCGGCTCTTGTAACAACAATACCCATTGCAGTGGAGATTAAAAGCGCGGGTAATTGGGTAACAAGACCGTCGCCTACCGCAAGGCGGATATATGTGCTTATAACATCAGATTCGTTATGAATCGTAGAGCCAATTATAAAGCCGCCGAGCATTTCGACAACGATAATAAATACGCCGACCTTTACGTTACCTGAAATAAATTTGCTCGCTCCGTCCATAGAGCCGTAAAAATCAGCGTCTTTTTGAATCTGTTTCTTTTGATTTCTTGCTTCTTCTTCGGTGATCGCTCCTGAACTATACTCGGTTTCGACCGCCATCATTTTTACCTGCATGCCGTCCAAAGTAAAACGCGCCGCAACTTCGGAAACACGTGTTGCGCCTTTTGTAATAACGATTAATTGAACGGCAATAATAATGATAAATATAATAAAACCGATAACAAGACCTTCGTTTCCGCTTGAACCTACAACGAAGTTAGAAAACGCTTTAATCATGTTTCCTTGGAACTTTTCTCCCTGCGATAAAATTAGACGCGTGGAAGAAACGTTTAACGCAAGACTAAATACCGTAGAAACAAGCAGCATTGTCGGGAAAAGACTGAACTCTGTTGGTTTTTGCACATAAAGAACGATAAGAAGAATCATAAGCGCTAAAACAAGATTAATCGCCATAAGCGCGTCTAAAATTACAGGGTGCATAGGTAATACAAGCATGAGTACAATTGTAATTACCGCGACAGCAGGGAAGCTGTCTTTTAGAAATCCCAGCGGATTGCCCTTTTGAGCAGTTCCGGGATTTAATGCCGCGTCTGCCATTATGCGCTCTTCCTTTCACGGCGCTCTTCGTTAAGGCGCCATACTTTACTTAATATAACAGCGACTGTATTCCAGTAGCTCTGCGGGATAATATCTCCAACTTCGGTTTCGCGGTAAAGCGCCCATGCAAGAGGCTTGTTTTCTACAAGCTGAACGTCATGTTCCTGCGCTATTTCCCTGATCCTTGCCGCAATTGTATCTGCTCCTATAGCGACAACCATTGGTCCCGGCATTGTATTTTGATCGTACTGCAAAGCAACCGCAAGGTGAGTCGGGTTTGTTATTACAACATCAGCCTTTGGAACAGCCGTGTGTATATTTTGGCGAAGCATCTCGCGAAAACGGCTTCTGATTCTGCTTTGAACCATCTGATCGCCTTCGTACATTTTATTTTCTTCTTTCATCTCGTAACGTGTCATTTTGTGCCGTTCCCTGAAACGCCACCTTTGGAAAAAGAAATCGGCAATTCCAAGAACAAGAAGAAGAACAGCGGTAACTATTATCATTTTAATCGCAATATTCGCAACAAGAACAAGACCGGTATATACTTCGGCTTTTTGAAGGTTTAAAAGTTTTTCTATATCCGCTCTTATAAACATAAATGCGACAAACCCGATAATAACAATCTTTGCAAGCGACTTCCCAAGATTGAAAAGTCCCTCTGTAGAAAAAATACGCTTAAAGTACTGGCCAAATTTCGGAAGCGCTTTAGAAAAATTGGGAACAAGCGGTTTTGTTGTAAAGAGCCATCCGCCAAGCTGCGCAAGATTAGAAAAAATTGCGGAAAAAACAGCGACAGCTAAAATGGGCCATGTCAGCTTGATAAAGTAAACGAAAAAACTTCCCGTTATAATCGCGTCTTTGACAGGATCCAACTCTGTCGCGCGAAGAAAGAAGAAGCGAACCATTTCGACGCAGGTGCGAAACATTGAAGGCGCAAGGAATAAAAGCACAAGCGCAGGTAAAAATAATCCGACAGCGCCGGTTAATTCCTGGCTTTTAACTACCTGCCCTTCCTCGCGAAGTCTTTTTATTTTATGCTCTGTCGGCTGCTCGGTTTTGCCAGGCGCATCTTCATCATTATCGTCCGCGAACCACTGTAAAGGAATAAGAAATGGAGAATAAGAAATATTAAATAAAGAAGAAATGTTCTTATTTTCCAACAATTTCTCATTTCTAATTTCTAATTTCTTATTCATCATAACCCTCCTCCGCTTGTGATTTGCCTGCCGATTTGGATGAAGAGCATTTGGATGCTGGCAAAACCGGAATTGATTACACGTTCAAAAGCATTGATCATGAAAGGAAGCGACGCATGAATTAGTAAAAATGCCGTCATGATAGAAATAGGAAAACCTTCGGAAAGAATGTTAATCTGCGGCGCGGCTTTGGAGATTAATCCTGTTGTAAGCGATGTTAAAAAAAGCGTTCCAAGAATCGGAAGCGAAATTATAATAGCGTCTACAAATAGCCGCGAAAGACCAGACGCCATCATCATTACAACAGGCTCTCTGCCGTCGATTAATGCCATTACGTTAATCGATTGAACAGAACGCCAGAATCCAAGGAAAAGAAAATGAAAACCGCCAATCACAACAAAAATCAGCATGGACACAAGGTTAAAATATTGACCCATAAGCGGGTTTTCGATCTGCGCTACAGGATCAAAAGTTTCTGACGCGCCGAATCCCATCTGCAAAGAGAAAAATTGACCAGCAGTGGAAAATGCCGCAAACACAACTGTAATAAAAAACCCGATAATAATTCCGATTATCGCTTCGCCAATAAGCAAAAGCCCAAAACGAAGATTAAAAGTCTCAAAACGCAAATCGCTTATCGTGCCGCCGGGCAGCGTGACAATTCCGTTAGGTGAATTAGCAGCCTGATAAACCTCTGCTGTTGGAATAACTGCAAAAGCGACAAGCCCGGCAAGAGCCATTTTTGCAGTCATGGGAATGGCTTCGGAAGAAAAAAGCGGCGCGGTCTGGATCATGGCAAACGCTCTTGCCGCGATCAGAAGAAACACAGGACCAAATGAGAGGATATTCTGTATTACCGCGCCTTCTACCATTATTACTCCATAATGCCAAGCATCAAAGATGAATGGCACAGAATTTTAACAATCATGTTACTATTCATTGTATCTCATGAATTCTATTTGCATAAATAATTCTCTTGTGTAATTGCCAAGCGAGGTGAACATGAGCCCGCCGAAAATTGCAAGCATTAAAAGAATTACAACCATCTTTGGCACAAAGGTAAGCGTCTGTTCCTGAATGGAAGTTGCCGCCTGCAGGATCGCGATAATTAAACCGACAGCTAATGCAGATAACAAAAGAGGAGCTGCCATTACCAGCACCTGAAAGATTCCTCCGCGCAAAAGCGTTACCAAGTCCCCTATACTCATTTCCTTCTCCTACATAAATGAACGAACCAGCTGATTCGTTAAAAGTCCCCATCCGTCTACAAGGACGAAGAGTATCAATTTGAACGGCATGGAAATCATGACGGGAGGGAGCATGATCATACCCATTGACATAAGCGCACTAGCCACAACCATATCAATTACAATAAACGGTATAAATAATAAAATTCCAATTTTAAATGCGACAGTAAGCTCGTTTAAAATGAACGCCGGAATCAGCACGTACGTTGGAACGTCAGCTAACGTTTCCGGAGGTTCCATCTCGCGCATTGACATAAAAAGGCGGATATTTTCGCGGCTTTCTTTACTTTGCCCCATCTGCCTGTACATAAACATTCTTAAAGGAGCTTCGGCTTCTCTGTACGCATTTTCTACAGAAAGCTCTCCTGCAGAAAGCGGCTGTATCGAATTAGCATAAATTGCGCTAAACGTAGGCCACATGATAAAAACTGTCAAGAAAAGAGAAATGCCTAAAATTACCTGGTTGGGAGGAACCTGCTGAAGCGAAAGCGCGCGTTTAATAAAATCCAAAACGATGGAAACGCGAAGAAAACTTGTCATTAGAATAATAATGCTTGGAGCAAGAGAAAGAACCGTTAAAAGCAAAAGAAGCTGAAGCGAAAACGCAACTTCCTGTCCGCCCTGCGGATTTCTAACTGTTAAATCAATAAACGGAATAACAGGCGGCCCCGGAGGATCTGCCATAAGCATTGTACCCGGAACCGACATGCCGGGAAAATCCTGCGCAATAGCTGCCGCCGGAAAAATAAAAGAAAAAGCTATAAAAGCAAATAACACAAGTTTGCTCTTCGATTTCAAAGAAAAAGTTCGTGATTGTTCGTGTGGTTCGTGGTTAAATCTTCCGGTTTTCATCACAGCCCCTTTAACCTTTCGCGGCGTTTTCTAATCTCATCCGCGCCTGCGGGAGTATTCGGCGAGGCTGTAGCGCCAAGGCGGCGAAGCATTGTCATAAAATCCGGGAATTTTCCCTGAATAGAATCTGCGCTTTTTCTGGAATCTTCTAAAAGCATTGCATTTATCGTGTCTGTGTCTTCAACTTCGCTTATTAAATTTACTCCGCTGTCGCCTGCTCCTATAAGCCAAGCTCTGGTTCCGACCGAAACAATATGCACATAACGGTTGGATCCAAGGTGAGTGCTTGCTAAACATTTTAAAAAAGGGTCTTTGTTGGGAGCAGGTTTAGAAGCGCGTTTGATAAAATAAACAGCCCCGTAGACTGCCGCTGCGGCAAGACTCAGAACAAGCACCATTCTGATGATTGCCCAAATGGACGATCCTGTTCCCGTCATCGCAGTTGTATCACTTTCGCCGAAAACAATTTCTTGTTCCGCGAGAAGATGGCGATCCACCTCAGTAATCTGCTCTTCCTCGGAATTTTCTGCCGCTGATTCCTGGGCTGAGATAATTGGTATTTGGATAAGAAGCCCTGCTGCAAGAAGCAGAGCCAATTTGCGTATTTTCAGTTTTCCCCTCCCAAGTACAACTGATTCTATTGATTCTATCAAATTGTATACTATTAATGCACTTTATACAAGTGGAAACCATTCAAAATTAAACGAATTTTAGTAAAAATTAAAATAAATTTGCATTTTTTTGCATAGTTGGTAAAAAATAACCAATTTCGGTAAAGTATTCAGCCTGAGAACAGATATCTACAGGGATAATATACCTGTTTAATTCTTTTACCCACATCGTATTTAAGCAAATTCCCGGATTTATACGGGATAAAACCAGAAATAAAAGCTCGCTGCAGTATATTTTATCGTCTTTCTGCATATCAAATTGCCAGTCAAACGGACGACCTATGTATTCAAGAGCCGTGTCTGATATTAAGGCGCCGTCAATTTCGTTAATATTTAACCGATAAATACCGGCGCTTCTTGCGCTTTTTAAAAAATCGCTTAACGGCACTTCGCTTACGCGATCCTCATTGATTTTAGTTAAGCCTTCCGCATGAATAACAGAGACATAGCCGTCTTTAATTCTGACTATTCCAAGATGAGAAAAGCGTTTTTCGACGGGAGATAAATCCTTAAAAACAAGCGACCAAAGGCTGTCGCCAAGCCTGCAAATTATATCGCCGTCTTTAAGAAACGGCAATAATTGATCTTCCTGTACATATTGAATTGCGTTGTATTGATTTTTTTGCGAACAATTAATAATCAAGATAAACAAAAAAACAATCATGAGAATTAAAATTGCTTTTTGTTTTTTATTTATAATCTGCAATTTATTTATTCATGGAAGCAATTATTTTCCATTGTCCGCCTGAATTAATCAATTCGACATCGGTCTTTTCGCCGTTTTCAAAAGTAACAGTTACCACAGCATAATTGTCTTCTATGGCCTGCGACATTGATTTGACTTTTCCGTTTTCTGCGATTGCTCCTTTTATTTTCCAGCCGTATAAAGCAATTAACTGCATTGTTTCTTCGGTTGTTACTTCTTCCATTGCCGCAAGATCGTTATTTTCTACAGCGTCAAAAAATTTCTGTACAGTTGCTTTCGGCGTATTTTGAGAACCGCAGCTTACAGGTAAAACTGCAAGCAAAACTGCCAATGCAAAGTAAAAAATTAATTTATATTTTTCCATACCTGGCAGTATGGCTTATTAGTTAAATTGTTACAAGTGCGGCAGTAGTAACTTTTATGTTTTTAGTATATTTTAATAGTATCTGCTGCATTTAAGGAGGTTATTAATGAATTTTACCGGAAAATTCTGTCTTTTTTTGCTATTTTTGCCGATTTGCGTCTTTCCTCTTTTCGCGCAGACGGAGACTGACGCACCTGCCGCATTGGAAACGCCTGCAGACATAGCGCCTGTAGAAACTGCGCTTACAGACACTGCGCCTTTATTTGAGGAAGAGGCGCCAATAGAAATAAGCGATGAAGAATTTGCATCTTACTTTGTTTTTGAAGCGCTGCCAATTATTATCGAAGGTCCGTCTAATATAGAACCGCGCTCGTTTAATGATATTTTTCCAGATTTAACCCGAACCCAAAGACGAAGGGTAACAAGCGCTTCAGGATTAAGAAACTCATTTGAAGCTTCAGAAAGCTCTCCGATTTTTCGTCCCAATCCAGAATCGGGCGTTGAACTTTTAAACAGTTATGTTATGCAGAAAAGACCTTCTCATATAGCAGAGGCTCTTATTTTAGTTCCTTACAACAACAGAGAACTTGATATGCTGGATATATATAACGCGCTGGGTTTGATTCAAAATATTCAAAATCAAACGATTGGCAGCAACAATTATAGAATTTTTACAGAGACAACCCGCCTTGAAAGCGCGCAAAGAAGAAGGCCGATTCCGGACCCGGCGCCCGCGCAAGCACTGCCATATTCAGAAACAATGTATCTGCGTTTTACAGATACCGTCATCGGAGAAATGTTTATTCGCGGCGAAATTTTGATCAGCCTTTACGGTCTTACCTACAGCATGACCAATTTTAGAGACGTTTATTATTCAATTTTTAGGGTAATGGGAACAGAAAGATTTTCCGCCATTATTTATCTTGAACCTGTCAGGGAAGGAATTTTAATTTACAGTATGGCCGGCATCTATCTGCCCGGGTTCATAGTAAACAGATTGAATCTTAGTAATAATATAAACAATCGCATCACTGTACTAATGAACTGGATAATTGAAGGTTTAAGAAGGCAGGATGCTGTCGAAAGACCGGTCATTCCGTATACGGCAAATTAAAATGCAAAAAAAAATCCAGCACTTAATTTCTTAAGTGCTGGATAAAACTCTCTCTTTTTTACGGCTGATTAGTAATTAGTCATGTCGTTGATGCGTTCCATCGGGGACACAATTTCTGTTACGCGTACGCCGAAGTTTTCATCGATAACTACAACTTCGCCTTTTGCTATCAATTTATGGTTTACAAGAATGTCGACAGGTTCACCTGCAAGTTTATCAAGCTCGATGATTGTGCCTTCACCCATTCCCAATATCTCTTTGATCAATTTTCTTGTACGTCCAAGTTCTACGGTCATTTCCATGGAAACGTCCATGATAAGACCGATGTTGCCCGCTTCGTGAGCGCCAAGACGCGGCTGCATCAGGTTCGGGAACTGTACAGGCTGCACATTTGTAGGATGTCCCATACCCGGCATCTGCATGCCCGGCATTCCGCCTCCCATCATTCCTCCCATACCGCCCATCATTTGGCTCATATCCATACCGCCCCCCATCATTCCCATATTTGGCATTTGCATACCAGGCATACCCATTCCTGGCATTTGCATACCCGGCATTTGCATTCCTGGCGCGCCACCCATCTGCGGTTTTGCGCCGCCTGCACTGCCGCCGCCATTTAAACTGCTTGAAATATCCGTAGCAGGTGATGTGCCGAGTATTTCCCACATTTGGTGTCCGGGCCCATCGCCAAGGTCAAGACTGTAACTCATTACGGCAAAATCGCCCGCAGGAAGCGCGGCAGTTGCTTTGGGAACATTCGCGGCAGTAGGAGAAGCCGCGGCTATCGATTTATTTCCGGTCTTGTCGGTCATGGCTGTAATTTGAGTGCCCACCATCTGGGAAACTACTTCGCCGATAACAGACATCGCCATGTCGTCTAACTGAATATCTTCTTCCTTGGTCATAAGAGCGGCAATTGCTTTTGCCGATTCTTCCGGAAGAATAAAAAGGTGCTCGCCTGGGAAACCGGATGTGTAATTTGCGGAAATTACCGTTACCATGCTTGGAAGCGCGGCAATAAAACCATCGCGGTTATTTGCGTCTACATCCGGGCCTGTAAGCGTTACAGAAGCGCCGGTTAATGCCGCAAGGTTAGAAGAAAGCGCGTTTGTAGTGGAAGAAAAGAATTTTTCAAGCGCGCCTTTATCAAAGGCGGCTGCTGGAGGAGCCATTGTTGCGGCAGGAGCATGTCCGCCGCCAAGGCCGCTCATAGACGATGAATCTACACCTGATAATAATGCATCAATTTCATCCTGCGAAAGGGCGCCGTCGCTCATCATAATTCTTCTCCTTCAGATGCGAGCTCTTCAAACTCTTCATGTCCAAGCTCGTCGATCTTTTGAGTTATTTGTACCGCAATTTTCTTCCCGATAATGCCGGGGCGGCACAAAAACTTTCTGCGTGAGCCGATATTTAATGAATAGGGATCGCCAATGCGTGTGTTATAAAGCCTAATTACATC
>JGI24695J34938_10002579_pt1 | contig 13662 bp, 10 predicted proteins | sample TergutCo191P3_FD_34938 | JGI IMG/M metagenome (IMG submission 34938) | reverse complement strand
CAAAAAATGGATAACAGAAGGCTGTATAATTTCACCAGAAAACATGACAAAAATAATCATGCAATTGTTTGTATTAATTAAGGATACTTTAAAACCAATATAATTATAGTTATATAATTATCGAAATACTTGAACAATTACATTGTTAATCATTGAACGTTCGGTTATAAAATCTCCGGAATATTCAACGCTTGCTTCAGTTAATGCAGCTCCCCTTCCAAGCTGTACCGGAACACGATATATTACTTGATTTTTCCAGCGTAATGTTCCTTCAAGTAATAATGTATAATCTCCATCAGGAGCAATTATACCATTGCTGTCAGTTCCATCCCAGATAAAATTTTGAGTTCCTGTTTTTGGAGTAGCGCCGCTGACTACATCTATTTTTTCTTTGGTCATACCGGATATATTGGATTGCCTTACCCAATAAGGAATTGTATCTGGTCTGCGTCTCCAGCCTCCATTAGCCGTAAATCGTGTTGCATAAATGGTTTTTATATGTTGACCATTTGCATCTTCAATCCAAACCGCGAATTGATTGGTCGCATGTCCGCTCTGTCGTGTAAAATTAAATGTTAATTCCACTGCTTTATTTTGTTGTAAAGCTCCTTCTGTCTGTATTGTTTGTTTTGTTCCAGTACAACCTGCCAAAGATAAAGCAGATAAAATTAATACTAAAAATACATTTTTCATTTTGCCTCCAAACTAATACTTGTATCATATATTTATTTTTATTATTATGAGTTATATTAATAAAAGTCAATTCTATTTTAAAAAGTGCTACAAAGTGGCCTATTTGTGACAGGAGTATGATGAATGGAAAATAAAAAGATAAATTCGGGTGGTATGTTGTCAAAAGAATTGATTAGTGAGTCCCTTCTTGACATGCTTGCCGTTAAACCATTAAATTCTATTTCAATTTCTGAAATTGCAGAGAATGCCAAAGTAGACCGGCGTACTTTTTATAGACATTTCAAATCGAAAAATGATGTAATTAGTTATTGTATACATAGAGTTTCCAAACAATACGAGGAAATAATATTACGTTATAACATAAATGATATTCACTCATTTGCAAAAGCAATATTTGAAACATTAATAATTATGAAAGAAATTTTGCAATTATTAAACAAACAAAATCTATTGGATTTAATTTTAACTGACTTTGAAAATATTTATCAAAAATATCAATATCAGTATACAGCACAGGAAATACTAAAAATGGATAATATGGATTATATTATGACATATTGGAGAGGTGGATTTACGAATATTGTTAAAAAATGGATTATTGATGATTGTAAATACTCGCCAAATAAAATGGGTAAAATATTTGAGCAAATGTTTTCATTAATGAAAGAAATGATATAAAAGGCGCTCTGCGAAATGCAGAGCATATCGTACAACTAGCACGCACCAAACCGCTGTTTATTGAATCACCAGGCGACGCTTGTCGCCGCCGGAGCAGTTATTATTTGTTATTTAAAGTGCCGTATTTTATATTCCTTAAAATACTATTTATTTTTCTCAATGGTGCGGTAATTTTCCAAGATCTTGATAATTGAATATTATTCAAATACGATATTAAATTCATTGTCATATAAATCTGTGTTTTCAAATTCAACGCATTTAAAAGTAAACAAATTAAAACAGATCATTTGAAATATTAATACAAGAAATGATTCCGGAGTAAATACTTAGAAATGAACATCAATATATTTGCCGTTTAACGCTTTTATATAATTGTTTTGAAACATATTATTTTTAAGTATTACGCATAACGTTCTAAGTATACAGCGTAAATTTCTTTGATGGCTTTTATCACTCATCGATGTCTCCAAATAACCAGCCGAGATCATGATGATAAAGATTTAACTCTCCTAAACTAGCCGCGTTATACCTTGTACCAGCGTAGGTACTTAATACAATGATCTCAACAGGAGAATTTACATTAAAGAGTTGGTATGAAAAATAGTTATCTTTAAGTAATACTTCATCAGTAATTTTCGTAATTAGAAAACTATTATCATCATTCCAGACATAGCTTCTAATACCTATTTTTTCTATTCGATTGTGATTCCTGTAGATTGAAGGATTCTCTGCAAGCCCATTTATGACCGCTATTCTTCTTATTAGTTCATAGGTTGTCATAGAAAGATCTATCACTAATTGACTATCCTCATCATTTGAGACATAAGCGGTAGAAGGATTGCCGTCAAAAGCGTTTTGCAGGCTGTAACGCAACGGACTGTCAGAGGCTACAAGGCAATTTGACGCAATTATTTTAAATCCTGTAAGGCCTCCGATTATATTTACACTACCAGTATTAATACTGCCAATAATATCCTTCCAAAGATAGTAATCACAGCCAGTTATCCCACTAAAATGATTATTAAAAATGTAAGTTTCGTTATACAAAAGATGCGTTATCATTATCCCTTTTACTCTTTCCAATCCTTCAATAATATCAATGCTAATAAAAACATAATCGAGATCACGGGCAATATGCGTATCATTATAAATTCCTCTTGCAATTATATGTTCATTATATACCAAAAACTGAACAAAACGTATGGAGCGGGACATAAAATCGGGGTTACTGTCTTCTGTAACAAAAACCCTGAAAAATGTATCTATACCTGCTTGCTGTCTGTAAACAGAAAAATATTCAGGTGTGCCGATATTATCACTTGCTTGTTCAATTGTTTGCTCTATATGTAAAAGAACATTTATATTTTTTATAACAAATGCCTGTTCCTCTGCCTCTGTAAGCCGTTCCAGCTTGTGCCAGCTATTGGGCATTACGTTACGCAAGAGTTCCAGCTCTACCGAGGGGACTAACGTTAGAGTGGTAAGAGCGTTTTCAGTTTTTTCTACTGCTGACTGTGCATTTTCTTTAGCTTCTGTTGTTTTAATAACTATATTCGATTCTAGCGATATTGATCTGGATTGGTCGCCTGTGTTTCTAATGCAAGATGTAAAAAAAAGCAAAATAAATATAGTATTTATAACGATTTTATACATTATACAATATTAATATAAAGCAAGTCGTATTGCAAGATATGTCAAATTTGTATGAAATATGTTTAAACCAGATACAATGAAAAGACGCTTCTTGAATTATTGAAAGAAAATATTTCCAGCTTTTACCTAATAATAAAATTATATAAAAAATAGTCAAAAATGTTCATTTTTAACAATTTCAATCTTTTAAAATGGCATTAAGGAGATTAATACATGAAAAGAAATTTATTTTTATTCACCGGTATTTTTTTTGTATGTTTTATGTTTGTTGCATGTCTTTCAGGCAAAAACCCAAAAACACAAGACCCATTTTTACAAAAAATGGAACTAAACGGGGGTAAAATGTTTTCTGGAAACAGTCAAGGAAACAGAGCTCTTCAAGGAACGCCGTTTGGATATGAAATATGGAGTGAAAGCGGAAATGACAACCGGCTGATATGGTATGGAGCTGAATATGGCGGAGGAGCCGCTTTTAGAGCGGAATGGAATAACGCGAAAACATTTTTGGGGCGTGTTGGTTTGTTTTGGGATAATGGAAATCATTATTCCTATTACAACAATACATTCTGCGATTTTGAATTTACGCGATCTGATAACGGAACAGCCGGAAGAACATCATACATAGGCATTTACGGCTGGTCAAAAGACCCGATGATTGAATGGTATATTGTCGAAGACTGGTTTTCGAGCGGCGTTATTACTCCAAACAGGATTGGCGGCAATGCAGTTAAAGTTGGAGAGTTTACAGTAGACGATGCAGTTTATTTTGTATATAAAGCGACAAGGCCTGCAGGAGTTGGTAATATATTAGGTGTTAATGAACCGTTTCCGCAATTCTTTAGTGTTCGCCAGACTACAAGGCAGAATGGAAAAATTTCTATTAGTGAACATTTTAAGGAATGGGAAAAATTAGGATTGGTTCTTGGAACGAATATGTATGAAGCAAAATTTCTTATCGAGGCCGGAAGCGGTAGTGGCTGGATTGATTTATCTCACTTAACTTTTTATCAGAGATATTAAGTTTTAATAATTATATAATTTTTGGAGGAAGAAAATGTTTAGTAAGAAAATTCATTTGTTTTGTTTTACGTTTATTTTTATGTTTTTTTGCATTGGTTCAATTTTTGCACAGCAGATTCCAAGAGCGCCTGCGCAAGTGGCAAGAACTCTCAGAGGAATGGACATTATAATCGGTAATTTTTGGAGCGATTACAATCCTTCTATTATGCCGCCCATGAAAAGCTGGAACGGAGGAACTTATCAGGAAAATGAACTTTCATACCGCAGAAGGCTTTTAGCGGAGTATGGTTTTACCATGCAGGAAAAAGAAATCGCAACTTGGCATGAGATGGCGCAGGTTACAGCCACTTCTATTATGGCAGGCCGTCCAGCGGCGACTGTTTTTGTGCTGCAGCCTGACTGGGCTCTGGCTTTGCATCGTCAGAATCTGCTTTACCCTGTGGGTAACCGCAGAGTAATTAATTGGAATGCGACTTCGCCTGTTGAATGGAACAGGAGAGTATCAGAAGCGTTTACATTTAACGGAAGTGCGTATGCGTTTGCGCCGGAATACGGTCTTAGTCAGCATGCTTCGGTTGTGTTTTTTAACAAGAGACTTCTTAGGGAAGCAGGTCTTGATCCTAATATGATATATGATTTACAAAGAGACGGCAGATGGACATGGGATAGATTTCTTGAAATCGCAAAACAGCTTACAAGAGATATAAATAATGACGGAATAATTGATACATACGCGATGACAGGAGATTTATCCACAGAAATACTTGACGCTTTCGTTTCGAGTAACGGAGCCATGTATGTCGATAAAAACAGAAATGGCAGACTTGTTAACGCTTCCGGCAGACCGGAATTTATTGAAGCTGTAAGGTTTTACATGAGGTTACGCGATGAAGGCGTAATGAAACCCAAGCCTTCAGGTGATAGTACCCCCTGGAACTGGTTTGTAACAGAATTTATTGACGGTAAAGTTGCGATGCGTATAGGTGAGCAGTCATTATCGACCAATGATCTTAGAAATATGAGGGATGATTGGGGAATGGTTCTTCCTCCCAGAGGACCAAGGGTAAGGAACTATACTGTTTTTAACGATGATAATGTGATGGTTATTCCTGCCCGCAGGTATACTGAAGCGCAGATTGACGCTATCCTTTGGGCGGTGCAGGCATGGGTAACACCGATCGATGATAACTGGAGACTTAAGGAATATCCCAATTTCAGGGATAGAAGAGCTGTAGATGAGACTATGGCTCTTATCCGCGATCAAAGATTATGGCAGTGGAGATATCATTTGCATGTGCCGGGTCTTAACCGCGGCGGTATCGCCTGGGAGATATGGCATCATGAAGGAGAGGCTGCGCAGCTTATCGAAGCAGTCTCTAAATCCTGGAATAACTTAATAGAAGACGCGAATGAATTATAAAAAATGAACAAAAATGTTCATTATTATTTTTGTATTTTAGTTATTTTTATTATATTTGTAGCATAAAGAATTTATAACCACGGGGGATATGGCTTTTTCTGAGTTATGGATACGACATTATCCGCCTCCTTCGTGAAAGCTGTATTCTCCGTGGGTAAATTCTAGGAAATAAAAAATGTATTAATTGAATACAAAAGGAGATATGTAATGAGAACTGTATTAAAGTCAATGCAAATGGAAAAATACGGAATCCCAAAAAATGTGATAACAAAATTTGAACATGTTATTGAAAAACATTATGTTCCAAACAAAGGCAGCAGGGAAGGTGATAATAAGTTTAAGGAAGCAATGGAAAAATATCTTTCTAAAGAACAGCTTTTTCATCTTTGGGAACAGCATGGAGGTTGTCAGGGAACTGGCCGTGATAAAGAACGTAAAGCATTTTTTAATGCTCATGCAGATAAACCTCTTCATAAAAAACTGGAAATATTTTTAAAAACTATAGGAAATGGATATAGTACAGCATCATCAAAATCTGTAATATTGGATACAGATAAAAATATTTTAATTGTACCATTTACTTGTAATCATGGTTTCAAGCATATGCGAGAAGGAACCATTACTACTTCGCTTCAATTTTATTATGAAAATTGCGCGGGCGGACGTTTGTATGAATTTCAAAAGGCATTAGGAATAAAACTAAAAATTAAATCAGTTGAAGTACCTTCAGAAATAAATTATGAAAGCCCTGTTATATTTACATTTGACATTATTGGGTAAAAATGCTAAAAGGTTATTTTATGTATAAAAATGATAGATTATTGGAAAATGTATTAAACGAAATTGAAGACAGGCTAAAGACGGATATTGATACCGGATATCTTGCAAAAAGATTTACCGTATCATCAACTCATTTGCGGTTACTTTTTAAATCGGCATTCGGTCAAAATATCGGTTCGTATATTCGTTCCAGAAAAATGGCAGTAAGTATTGAAGATCTCCTTGGAACTAATCTGAATATTCTGGATATTGCTATAGATTATGGACTCGACTATGAACAATCATATATCAGGGCTTTCAAACGGGAATATGGACTAACCCCCGGCGAATTCCGTAAATCTAAAACAGATAAAATAATAAAAAGAACTTCCCCCTTATGTTTGTATGATCATAAAAGATTGACAGATATGGATTTCCAGGATAATGATACTATTAAAACAATGCAAAGAGGAATTCGCGGCGCTTATAATTTTGAAACATGGTATGACACAGGAAGTATCGCAATGTCATTGACAAACAGCGGAGGTTTTAAATGCAAGTGGAACAACGCAGGCGATGCGATTTTTCGCACAGGTAAGCATTTTGATGAACTTTTAACACATTCACAAATTGGAAATATAGAAGTCGATTATGGAATCAGCTTTTTAAGCCGGAGCGGTTCCTATCTGGGTGTTTACGGCTGGACGATTGATCCATTAGTTGAATTTTATATAGTAGAAAATGGATTAATCAACAGTTTTCATAATATAGATCATAAAACAAATATCAATATAAACGAAGGTTCTTATAAAATATATGAATTTGATAAAAAAAAGTTACCCTCAATAATAGGTATAAGCGACTTTAAACAATTCTGGAGTGTACGTACAAATAATCGCTCAAGCGGAACAGTGAATGTAAGTGAACATTTTAATGCATGGGAAAAATTAGGTATGCATCTTGGAAAAATACACGAAATNGCATCTTTTGTAGAAGCGATTCANAGTTCNGGAGCCGCAGAAGTTTATCGTAATATTTTATTATTGGATAAAAAAGCAATTAAGAAGAAAATCGCATAAATTAAAGGAGTTAGAATCAGTGTATAAACATCATGAAGAATCAATAGAAAACATGAAGGCTCATTATAGCGAAAATAAGGAAATTATCGCGCTGTTTCTGGTAGGCTCAGTTGCCACCGGTACAGGACGAACCGACTCAGACCTTGATGGTGTTGCCGTAGTATCGCAGGAATACTATGAAGAAAAGAAAAAAAATAGTAATGAATGCGAGTCGATTTTTGGTAAATGCACATATGAAGGCGGTTATTTTGATGTTCATTTTATGACGCGTTTGCATTTGGAAAATCTGGCAAATAATGGTTCAGAACCCGGACGAAATATGTTTACAAATGCGCAGACGCTTTTTAGTCATGATCCTGATTTACCTGAGCTTGCCGCTAAAATCCCTATTTTTCAAAAACAAGAGGCAGCGTCAAAGCAGCTGCGATTTTATTGCACATTAAAACAAGCTTATTCCTATTTTTGGAAAATCTGCAAACCGGAAGGATTTATGAAACATCATATCGCGAACGTAATGGTGTATAACTTGTACCGGCTTATTTTAGCTGAAAATGAAATTTTATTTCCTTCTGTGCGAAAATTGGAAATATTCGTAATAAACGCGAAAAATAAACCTGACGGTATAGTTGAAAAGTGTCAAAAATTCCTGGATACATTGGATGATGAATACGCGCAATCTATTATAAAAAGCTATGAAAATTGGACATCTTTTGATTATCCTGACCCAAAAAACTACCAATTTATATCCAATAATTATTTTAATCCCTGGGAACATTAAATAATTATTTGAATTAAATGTATTGGAATAAAGCCAGAAGAAACCTCACTTGAAAAAATAATAAAAAGCTATATACTAATAGTATATGATTACACAAAAATTCAATATTATAGGTATGGGCTGCGCCGCTTGTGCGCAGCGTATCGAAAAAACTGTTAATAAGCTGCCAGGTATAAAACAAGCGGTTGTAAATTTCGCGAATGAAAAATTATTTGTAGAATATGATGATTCAAATTTAACTGCTATAAATATAAAAGAAGTTATAAAAAATATAGGTTATGAAGCAAATGAATACGAGGATACAAAAATTGATAAAAATAAAAAAAATAGCTTCAATGAAATTACCATATTAAGAATTAAATTCTGTATTTCCGCGGTTTTCGCCTTTCCGCTTTTATATATAGCAATGTCTCCCATGATTACAATAGTGAATTTACCTTTCTCTGCGATGCTTCATCATAGTATGGAAAATAATCCGCTTGGTTTTGCTTTATTACAGTTATTTTTAACTATTCCTGCTATAATTATTGGATATAAATTTTATACTGTTGGATTTATCTCTTTACTGCATAAAAGCCCGAATATGGATTCTCTAATAGCTATCGGTACGGCATCAGTTGTTTTATACAGTATTTTTAATATATCGCAGATCTATAAAGGCAATATTTCGCATGTTGAATCTTTGTATTTTGAAAGCGCCGGCGTGATTATTACCCTGGTTTTACTTGGACGTTTGCTTGAAGCAGCCGCAAAAGGAAAAACAAGCGAAGCGATAAAAAAACTTATGGAACTTGCTCCCAATATTGCAATTGTTATAAATGATGGAAAAGAAATTGAAATACCAGTTAATGAAGTAAAAATTGGAGACATACTAATCGTGAAGCCTGGAGCGAAAATTCCCGCAGATGGTTCAATAAAAACCGGCTACACGTTTATTGATGAATCAATGTTAACAGGTGAAAGTATGCCTGTTGAAAAAAAGACAGGTGATACAGTCTATGCCGCAACAATTAATACAACCGGTATTATTCAATTTAAAGCAGAAAAAATCGGCGGCGATACTGTACTTGCGCAAATAATAAAATTGGTGGAGAACGCGCAAAGTAAAAAAGCGCCGATTTCAAAAACGGCTGATATTGTATCAGGTTATTTTGTGCCTATTGTCTGCGTAATCGCGTTAATGGCGGGGATTACAGGGTTTTTTACTACCAATGGTAATATGGAATTTTCATTAAAAGTTTTTATTTCCGTTCTTGTTATAGCCTGTCCCTGCGCTTTGGGGCTTGCGACACCGACAGCTATTATGGTTGGTACAGGCAGGGGAGCGGAAAAAGGAATTTTATTCAAAAACGGCGAAGTACTGGAAATAGCGCATAAAATTAACATGATTGTTTTTGATAAAACAGGCACGATTACCGAAGGAAAGCCTATGGTTACAGATATTTTAACTGTAGAAGGAATTGATAAAAATTATTTATTACAGCTTGCCGCTTCTGCGGAAAAATGTTCAGAACACCCGATAGGAGCTGCGATTATTAATGAAACGATAAAAAGAAATATAGAAATCTTAAATTCGCAAAGTTTTAAATCATTTACGGGTTTTGGTATAGAAGCTGTCATTAATAATATTATTATTAAAATTGGAAATAGTAGGTTTATGAATGAAAATGCCATACAATATACAAAACTGGAAGCAGATTATGAAAGATATGCCAAAGAAGGTAAAACACCTATGTTTATCGCAATAAACAATGATCTTGCAGGCATTATAGCTGCAGCGGATACGGTAAAAAAATCAAGCAAAGAGGCAATAAAGAAACTGCATGATATGAGAATTAAAACCGCCATGATTACAGGTGATAATCATAATACAGCGAAAATAATAGCAAATCAGGTTGGTATTGATTATGTGTTATCTGAAGTTTTACCGCAGGATAAAGCCAATGAAGTTAAAAAGCTGCAGGACAGCGGTTTAACAGTAGCGATGACAGGCGATGGTATAAATGACGCTCCTGCGCTTGTTCAGGCAAATGTAGGGATTGCAATAGGGAATGGAACAGACATCGCGATTGAATCGGCGGATATTGTTCTTATGCATTCAGATTTAATGGATGTACCCGCCGCTATAGAACTTAGCCGCGCGACCTTAAAAAATATAAAACAAAATCTGGTATGGGCGTTTGGCTATAATATTTTAGGCATTCCAATCGCGTCGATTGGATTTTTAAATCCAATGATAGCGGCGGCGGCAATGTGTTTTTCGAGCGTTTCTTTATTACTCAATGTGCTTCGTTTAAAGAAACAAAAAATCTAAAGCTCATTTTCTGCTTAGAGCCGCTACAGCAGCGCCAAAAAGGCTTGCCTGTTCTACAGGAGAAATAACATAAGGAAGAGGCTTGTCTCTATAAAGCATTTGATGCAAATAGGATTCAAGAGAGCGGCGCATACCCTTATAAATCATATATGTTGTACCCTCCACGGCGATACGAACAGGCGAATACGGTTCGAAGCCGGGATTAATACGTTCAACAATTGCAGCTAACACAGCGGCGGAAAAAAGCGCTGCGCGTTCGGTTACTATCGATGTAATGTATTGGACGGCGGCAAGAGCATCGTTTTCGTCTGGAGAAAAAAGAGATCCAATCGGCCCCTGCGCGCAAAGCGGTGAATGTGTAAATTCGTTCAGATATCTTGTTTCAAGATGCTGCATTCCCATAAGCTCATCAGATTTCTTAAATTGAATAACATTATCAGTAATCGCTTGTTTAAGAATATGAAGCGTTAAAGGGCCAAGATATGCTCCGGCGGTCGCTTTTTCCAAAAAATAACCTCCGGGATTTTTTGTTGTACTGTCATATTCTCTGTCAAGCTGACCTCTGTAATGAATGTCAAAGTTTCCTGTTTCACAAACAACAATCTGCGAAGAAGATGCGTTATTAAATTTTATTTTTGGAATGTTTGTTTCAGGATATGCTGTGTTAAAACCTGTTCCAAGAATAAATCCGATAACAGGTCCTCCGTTTGCCTTAAAATCATTGGGTGTTCTTGCCGACTCGCCGTCAGGTGAAATTGACGTATAACCGGAAAGTAAAGTAGCGACAGTATCATTTAAGAGAACTATAGGCCCGTCATATTTACAGCCTTTTTCATAAAGGGTGTTTCTTAGCTCTTTGCCGATTGTTTTTCCAACAACATCAGGAGCGTCAACTTCTTTGCTGAATGATAAAAGCACTCCGTCAGCGTCAGAAGTTATTTCCATTGGATATGAAAAAGTAAAACCAATTCCTTCAATTTTTGCTTCTTTAAGAAGAGGAATGACCATATCGGCGATTACGCCGAAAAATTCACTTGCTTTTAATTGACCATTGGTACCGGGCATTGGTATCTTGTTTGTTTTATGCGCGACAGCTTCGCCTTTTTCATTAAAATAAACAAGGCTTCCCCGCAAGTTAGTGCCGCCAGCGTCCAGTGCAAGAACTGTTTTTTCAGGTTGAATATGAGTAACGGGATTTATATAGGAAGGTATCATTGGAAGACTTGAAGGAATCCCTTCAAGACCCCTTTCCATTTCTACTAAAACTTCTTTAACTAACGCCTGCTGATTAACGCAATCATAATGAAAACCGTAATACCTCGCAAAGCTGGATAATTCCTCTGCGCTAAATTTACCCATGAAATCCCCCTGTATTTTGTTTTATTTTAATTAAAATCGATAAAACAAAATGTAAATATATTATAGCATGTTAAAGGCTCTTTTTTCCAGATTAAATCGATTAACTTTTTCTGTCATTTCTACGGCATGACCTGTTCTTAGGTAATAAAGCCATACCTTGCATTGTTTTTTTAAAGATTTAGCGAAAAGGGATGATATAGCCTGATAATAACATGACATTTGCGCCGTATGCTCATCCGTGTTTTCAATGTTGTCAGTCTTAAAATCAACAACATGTATAAAATCACAATCTTCAAAAAATAAATCGATTGTTCCATTTATAAAAATTTCTTTTCCATTATCATTTTTTATTATACTTCTAAATGGAAACTCATTTTCCCTAAGAGTTGAATTTTTCGCAGCATTTCCCAGAGGAGAGCCGATAAAACGAGCGGCTAGTTCATTGCCGGCTTCAAGAAGCGTTTGGTATTCTGTCACAGTAACAAGCCCCGCTATATTGGAAGGTATAATCGCTTCTTCTCCGTTTAAGAGAGCCTCCACGCAGGCGTGCGCTATAGTTCCAAAATTGGCGGAATTAAATTTTCTGTTTGTTTCATCATCATTTTTGGAGAAACGCTCAAGAAGTGAGTCAACCTTCTTAAAAATATCATTGGAATTTATGCCAGAAAAGTTTTTATCTATTAAATTATTACAGGCAGTCTCATGTTTTCCTTCTTCGCTGTCTTTTAACTGTACAGGCGTAATATGGTTTGTTTTAATGATTGGTGTTGTTATTTTTTCCGTTTTTTCGTAAAACGGTTCAATCATTTTTATATACTGCTTTAATCCTTTTTGATCATTTGAAAAACCCGCGCTTACAGAAACTTGATTTCTTAAGTCTTCTTCCGTTAGCGCTGGAATTTCTTCAAGATTAAAAAAACTTTTATTCTTTTTATATCCGTCTTCGGGAATATGAGAAACAATTGCCGGAAGTAAAATTCCAAACAATGTATCATTATCCAGTATTGAGTCTCCGTCAATATAATTTTCTTTTTTTGTTATTTTTAATTCGATATCATTTTTTAATAAAAGCGAAAAATCATTTATTTCATCATTTTCTTTAATGTCGATGGAGCCTGTTATGTACAGTTCATTTTCCGCTCTTGTCATTCCGACATAAAGAAGACGCCTAAGTTCCGCTGTTCTTTTGCGTTTTATTTCTTCGCTTGCAAGTTCCCAAAAGAAATTGTTTTTCTTTGCGCTTATACTGCGGCATTCAAGAGGCGCGGGCGGACTAAATACAATACCGGCTGTTTCTGAATTAAATACAACATCGCATCTGTCAGACTGTCCTCTTTTGCCGCAGCAGCAAAGGAAAACAACAGGAAATTCAAGACCTTTACTTTTATGAATTGTCATAATAGAAACCGCGCTTGGACGTTCAAGAGGAATTGCTGTGTCGGATGACAACTGCCTCCTTGAGTCTCTTAAAGCAATCATAGAATCCGTAAAAGACGCAAGCCCCTGATTATCGGAATCGGCTTTTGCAGCAAGATGGAAAAGATAATCATACATTTCGCGATACGCTGATGTTTGAAGATTCCATTCTGTTTCATAACGATATCCGTCTTCGTACCATAATTTGCTGACAAGAGCGCTGACGCTTTTCTTTTTACAATTGTCACGAATCGAAAAATATATTTCCCTTCCGTTAAGATAACATTCTTTATCTGCGGCTTCTAAAAAATCAAGAGGTTTATCGTCAAAAGGTTCCGGCGTATTTTCCTTTTCATGAAAAAACGATAAGCATAGCGCTGCGCCGGATAGAGAAAGACCTGCAAAAGGAGAGCGCAGCATTTCGGCATACGCGGCTTCATCCATTGGATAAGATGCGAGGCGAAGTACGGATAAAATGTCATTTACAGGTCCG
>JGI24695J34938_10002574_pt1 | contig 13680 bp, 15 predicted proteins | sample TergutCo191P3_FD_34938 | JGI IMG/M metagenome (IMG submission 34938) | reverse complement strand
TGCGAGGCTCCTTCGATAAGACCGGGAATGTCGGCGATTATTATATCTTTTTCCCCGGCAGTTAATACGCCGAGGTTTGGAATTTTCGTAGTAAAGGGATAGGCGGCAATTTTTGGTCTTGCGTTTGTGAAACGGTCAAGGAGGCTGGACTTGCCGGCATTTGGAAAACCTACAAGCCCGATATCCGCCATTATCTGCAATTCAACTTTTATTTTAACACATTGCCCCGGCTTTCCCGGCAACGCTTTTCTGGGCGCTTGGTTAACGGAAGATTTAAAATGGATATTACCCCAGCCTCCGTTTCCGCCTTTTAAAAAAACAAAATCTTCGCGGTTACTCGTAAAATCGCGTATTATTTCATTTGACTCGATATCACGTATTAATGAACCCGGCGGCAGAGGTATAACAACATCATCACCCTGCTGCCCGTAGCGCCCCCAATTTTCGCCGTCACGTCCGTTCTGTGCTTTAAATGTATGCTTGTATCTAAGATGGGCAAGGGTGCGCAGATTGCGGCGAACAGTGAAAATCACATCGCCTCCTCTGCCGCCGTCTCCGCCTGCAGGTCCTCCGCGCGGAACAAATTTTTCCCTGCGAAAAGCCGCACAGCCGTTACCGCCAGAGCCGGAGATAACTTCAATCACCGCTTCATCTGCAAACTTTTCCATTTTTTAGAGGTTAGGATAAAAGGCTAGAATTTGAAATTATTATACTTCACTAACAATCGAGGCTAACTTTCTTCCGCGGCACTGGTGGAATTTTACTTTTCCGTCTGCTTTGGCAAAAAGGGTGTAATCGCCGCCTGTGCCTACATTGGCTCCCGGATGAATCCTGGTTCCGCGCTGGCGTGCAATAATGGTTCCTGCTTTGACAATAGAGCCGTCTGACGCTTTTACGCCAAGATATTTAGGGTTTGAGTCTCTTCCGTTTTTTGCNCCGCTTCCGCCGCGTTTCCTTGCCATATCATCCTCCATGGTTCCTTATAGTAAACTTACAGTTTTTGGGATATTCCTGAGCGACAGACCTTAGCCCGTCCATCAGAAACTCCCCGCAGGCGAAAAGGAAATCCTTTCCTTCTGCATCATAATCGGCTTCCAGCCAAAGCTGACCCTTTTCAGGCGCACTGCCTTCAATTTTTATACCATTTCTGCCTGTAAGAGTGCTCAAAGCAGTCCTCAAAAGCACAGAAACAGCAGCGCACACTATATCGGTTCCGGTTTTTCCAGCTCCGGCATGACCTGATGCCTTACAGACCCTCAGGATGCCTTCCTTGTCCAATACCGCTTCTATCTCGATCACCTATGCGGATATGTCTCCAATTTTAATAATTGAATATTCCTGTCTGTGTCCCTGTTTTCTGCGGTAATCTTTCTTGGGTTTATACTTGAAAACTATGATTTTTCCGTCTTTTCCGTGAGATTCCACAGTTGCGGATACTTTTGCGCCGCTAACATAGGGGGTTCCTACCTTAACAGAATCACCGGAACCTCCGGCAGACACCAAAAGCACAGTATCGATATTAATAGCTGTCCCGGGCTGTGCGTCAATTAAGTCAACTTTGAGCAGGGAGCCTTTCTCAGCCTTATACTGTTTCCCTTTAAATTCTACTAATGCATACATTGTTTTCTCCAAACTATATCAATTACAAAAACATAGCAAAAAAAACAAATATGGTCAATAGGGCGGTGTGCAGAAACATACCCACTTCTGCTCGGGAATTACTCGCATAAGTGGGATATTTTCCGCACACCACCCTATTAAAAATGCTTGAATATTTACGTTTAATATATTTGATATAGTTTGGCTGCCGCGTGGAGACAAGCTTGTTAGCCGCCGACGAGGAGGCGGCCTATATCGTAGAGTTCCGGTATTCCTGAATAGACCGGCTGGCGTCCGCCTGCTGTGTCTTTTTTGTCCATATCTACAAGGCTTATGTATAACTCATGCAATAAATCGGCAAAGACCTTTAAATTCGACGCAAAATTGCTGACTGCCATTTCCCTGAGTATCTTATCCGGTCCCGGAGGTATCGTTGCTAATTTGCTTTTTAACATGGTTCTGTTTCTTGCAACTTCAACAAAACGGGCACAGGCGGCAATTTGGCGGTATAATTCATCGAGGTGGAAACCCTGATACCTGTATAGTTCCATTTTCTCGGTAAGAACTTCAATTTGATCCCATGTGTTCTTGTCAACCTGAATTTGCAGCAAAACAGGACGTAAAAACCGGTTTGAGATATTGGTTCGGTAATGCTCGCCTATCTGTTCTATGAGCCTGACGATATGAGGGTCTTTAATCCTGTCCATTAATTCATATTAACATCCAAATCGCAGATTGACAAGCATATAGGGAGCAAAATACACTGAAGCATGCATAAATTTAAAGCAGTAGTATTATTTATATCAATTATTTTTTTAAGCGGATGCAACACAAAAACAGCTGAAATTTGGACAGACAGACCGGAATTTGCGCTGTACGGCGAATATTTTAACGTTATCCAAAATAAATACAAGATAACGGTAAAGTATGTAGAATTNCCGGTAAATGAAATAAAAAGAGGCAATTGCCCGGATTTAATTGCCGCAAGCTGGCTAAAAAATTCTTCGACAGGAAGCACTTTTAAAAACCTGGATAATTTATTCGGCGCAAAGGGGCTTTCCAGAGCTACATTTTATCAGAGGATTTTAGCTGCAGGCAGAATCGATCGCACTCAATATCTAATACCTGTATCTTTTAATATCCCCGCATTGGTTTTTTCAAAAGAAAGAGCAGGTCAGTTATCGGATCATTACACCATTGACTTTGATGAAGTTAAAAAATTAAGCAAGAATTTTAACGCAATGAACCGCGATGTTTTTACGCGGATGGGTTTTTCTCCGTTATGGAGCGACGATTTTCTGCTCATCTGGGCAATGTTATCCGGCACATCATTCAGGGAAGCAAATCCGCTTGTCTGGGATTCCGGCGCTCTTGAACGTTCCATGGTTTTTATTAACAACTGGACAAACGAAATAAATTCAAGCAATCAGGCGGAAGATGATTTTACGTTTAAGTATTTTTTTGAACCGCCTGACAGACTTATCCAAAGCGGACGAATTTTTTTCTCGTACATGGAAAGCAATGATTTNTTTATTTTAAGNGAAGACAGAAAGAATAATATTGATTTCCGATGGATTATGGATCAAAACTGTATTCCTGTTANNGATGATACTGTGTATATAGGTATGCCAAAAAAGATAGTAACGGCAGGAGCNGCAAAGGCATTTATACANTGGTTTTTTAAAATAGAAAACCAAAGAATTTTACTGGAATACTCTACTGCTAACAGAATTAACGAAAATATTTTCGGCATCTGCGGCGGTTTTTCTGCGCTGAGTCCCGTTACGGAGCAAATTTATCCATTGTTTTATCCTGAGCTTTTGGGGCGCATGCCTCCGGCTGAAAATTTTATTGTATCCAATATTCTGCCCGGCAATTGGGTCATCCTGAGGGAGCGCGTAGTGCTGCCATATCTTCATGACCGTGCGCGTAAAAGCGATACCTCTGATGTTTATCCTTTGGAGAGAAGATTGGCGGATTGGATGCGGGTGAACCGATAAAGCGTATGCTTAAAATATACGTAAGCATAAGTTCGCACACGCCTTGTATAATATTTTGTGCATACGCTTTTACTACATATGTATACTATTAACACAGGTGTCAAAAGTCAGAGAGCATAAGGGGGGCTTTTTTCGTTTCCATATCCTCTGTGCTCTTGGTGCCTTTGTGTGAGGCTCTTTTGTTCACCAACCTTTTGCAAGAGGGGTGGTTGTTTTGAATTTTTTTGCTTGACAGTTTGACATTTATATGCTAGATTTAAATCATCTTCGAAAGGGGATAGCCACTGGACGAGGCGGCTTTGTGGCCTCGTTCGCCGAACCCGATTTTACGTTTTGTAAGGTCGGGTGATTTTTTTGTTATGTTCCAATTATTGACCGTAATTCCTCATAAGTCCAAATATGCAATTCTCCGATTCTTTCAAAGAAACATATAAATCTTCCTTCATCAAAGCGATGCTTTAGTTCTCCTGCTATTTTAGATTTTACACTGCCTATAGATAATTCCGATAAAAGACGGATAAAAACAGAGTGTTTTTTTGTAATTTTACAGTTCTTTAGTAATATAGCTCCTTGATTATATCCATGTTTAAATTTTCCACCTAGCGTTTCCCTGCCTCCAGTTATCGTTTTCATTTCTACTACTTCACCATCTAATATTAAATCTGCTGATCGTCTTCCATTTTCGCCTTTAATTTCAATCTCTGGCAGAAAATATGCAATACTTCCTCTGCTTGTTAAAATCCTTACCTGAGACATCTCTTTTTCCCATTTTTTAGGTTCTTTCTTTTCTTGAAACAAACGGCTTTTGGCTACCCAAATATTAGGTTCTGTAGGTATCCATTCTTCAAGAGGAAATAAGGTTTTTGCTAGCTCGAAACTGCTATCCCAGAGTTCTTTTTTCAATCATAGGCTCATATCTTTTACAAGCAATTTATCTTGTGTTTAAGCTTAGGATTAATCCAAAGCAGCCAAAATTTTGTTTTGGGGTCTTTTTGTAAGTATAATTTCCAGCACACAAAAATTCAAGTTAACTTAAAATTATAGAAATCCGGATTGAGTTAATATTTCGTTTCCATATCCTCTGTGTTCTTGGTGCCTTTGCGTGAGATCTTCTGTTAACCAACCTTTCGTAAGAGGGGCGGTTGTTTGACAAAAGAAAAGAGCGATAGCTGCGAGCCAGTGAGCATGATAATAAAAAAAAATTAAGCGGCGATGTTAAACAACATTCCTGTTGCGGGAGCTGCCGGAGTGTAAACAGGGGCTGCTTGAGCAGCTTTTATCTGCTTTTGATATTGTTCTATAAGTATGTTGATTCGTTCTTCGTCAGAGCCGTCAAGGTTGCCGAATTCCATGTTTTCCCTGCTTTTCATTCTGGATAACTGTTCAATTAAGGTGTCTAGTATTTTTAATCTGGATATGTTTACGCCCTGAGTACCTTCGGGGGCGGGAGTCCCTGAAACATGTTTAAAGTGCGAGTAGATTACAAGACCGGGAGCAACAGGCAGAGACGTTCTTCCGGCGCTGGACGCAGTTATCGCGTAACCAACACTTGGGAAAGCCTGATGCGGTATAGACCCGATTTCCATAATTTACTCCAAAACTTAAGTTGCCGTAAGACAACGCCGTTAGCCGGTAAGTCAGCCAAAAGCTTACTTACTCCTATTATGAATATCGGTAAATTTTAATTAATTATTACTGTAAACCTTACTTAAATTCCGCATGCAGGGTTGTGCTGCCTGTCCGGTTCCTGTGTTCGCAAAGGTCAATAAAGTATATTCCGGGGTTTAGATTACGGGAAATTTTGGCATTTCTTTCGTCGCCGGAATCATCGTCTTTTGCGATTAAATTACCATATCTATCCCATAGATACAGCTGAGTGTCCAGGCTTCCTTCGGTAAATATTGTAAANGTNCCGTATTTTGTTACTTCGTAATAAAACCAGCGGCACATTTTTCCNGTGAATGAAACAGTCATAGCCTCATTCATTTTTAAAAGAGCCGCCTGAGGTCTGCTTGTGTTGGACAGGTTCTGACCTGTTCTGTCATCCAGAAAACTTGACATTATACGGTAGGGACCGTTAGGNTAGGCGCTGCTCTTTCCGTCAGAAGCTCTTAGTTTAATGTAATAAAGCTGATTGGCTTCGGTTAATAATTCCGCTCTTGCATTAAATCTCTCTCCGCCGTCATCGTTAGTTGCTATTTCTTCCATGGCGGCATTAAAAATATGCAAAACAGGATCTATTACGCTTCCGAAAGTTTCTATTGCCAAAAAGCCGCTCTTGGCTGTCCGCGCACTGTACCAATATTCAACTCCTGCCTCCATCTCTCCTGAAATCATGGAACCAAACTGAAGTTCAACAGCGTCCGGCACCTTAGAGGCAGGTTTGATTGTTACAGGACGCCTCATTGTTGCAGTTGACGTTACTCCGCCCGGAACAAGCGCTGCAGGAGCGGAAGAAACGCTTGTTTTCGCATTTACGGCAGCAGGCGGATTATTGACAGCCAAAATATCCGCAACACGCGCACTTGCGTCAATATTGCGGTTGTACTGCCCCTGCACCCTTGCTGTCCGTACATCAAGCGCCCGAATGGTTATTCTGTGCCCGCTGCCGAGGTTTCTTACAGAGCCGGACACAATTGTCTGAGCACCCAGAAAGCGCCCGATTGCCAGGGCTTCGCTGTCGTCAACATCGCCTGACATCTGAAAATTCTGTTCGGCGCGGATTAAATCAAGCTGCTGCCGTTCAACTACAGAGAAATTTTTATCGTTAACGGCATTGGCAATAAGTTCGTCAATAATATAATCAGAAAGATCCAGCGAAGGAGAACTAATATTAAGAATTACAATTTTACTGCCCTGCGGGACATTTGTATTTAAATAATCTGATGCGCCGCGGATTGCAATATCCAGCTGATCATCAGCCGCTGCTGCAGGAGCAGGATTTGTTTTGCAGGCAAGAAACTGCAATAAAATAAATAAAATAATTGCCGGATAAATTATTCTTCTAAACATGAGTGTAATTATATCATAAAATCGATAAAAATTACAGATGACCAGCGTCAAGAATTATTACGTCTACACGGCGGTTATTTGCCCTGCCTTCTTCTGTNTCGTTGCTGGAAACAGGCATGGTAGAGGAAAAGCCCGCAATNTGAAAATTGTTTTCGTTTATTCCAAGAGCAGCCAGATAACGCAGCACTGCTCTTGATCGTTCTGAGGATAATTGCCAGTTATCTTCCCACGGACCGTTAGGATCAACATCGTAAGAATCGGTATGCCCTTCTATTCTGAATTTTCTGCCGCGCAGTTCAGGCGAATCAAGGTAAGTTCCAAGACGAAGGAGAATGTCCCTCGTCGCTTCAATATTTATACGCGCGCTTGCAGAGTAAAAGAACGCATCCCCTGCAAGCGTGATAACCAGCCCTCTCTCGTCGTGTGTAACGCGCACTTTATTTGATCGAATTTCAGGCGAGAAGACAGAGATTGCTTTTCGCATTGCCTGTCCCATGACCCTTCCGCGTTCCATGGAAGGCAGGGTCGCAACTGTATTTCCCAAATCGGCATTACGCCCTGCGGATGTTGTAAAACCGCCTGGCGCCATTCCAATACCGCCCTGCCTCATTGATTCGGAAATCGCATCAAGCTGAGCCTGAGAAACATCGTCAGGATTAAACATAATTACGAAGAAGCAAAGGCACAGCGTGATCATATCAGAATATGTCGTCAGCCAATCTGGTGGTTTTAGTTCATCACCTTTTTTCTTGCGCGCCATGCTTTCCTTCTTTATCCTGACTTAGTCTTTAAGCAATTCAGCTTCCAGAGACTTGCGAATTGCAGGTTCCAGATATGCCATTAATTTCATTGCAAGAATACGCGTATTATCACCTGCTTGAATGGAAAGAACTCCCTCAATAACCATTTCTTTTACAGATGCTTCAGTGGTAGACTGCGCTTTTAATTTTGTTGCCCATGGAGCAACAGTTACGTTCGCGATTAATGAACCGTAAAGAGTTGTGATAAGCGCCATCGCCATGTTAGGACCGATTGAAGATTTGTCTTCAAGGTTACTTAACATGTTTACAAGACCAACAACCGTTCCCATCATTCCGAAGGCTGGAGCAGCGCCTGCCCATGTCATTAACATTGACTGAAGAACGCTGTGGCGAGCCTGCATTTGGGTTAATTCCAATTCCAAAAGATCGCGGATAATTGCCTGATCTGTACCGTCAACAACAAGGCGCAATCCCTTTTTCATAAATTCATCATCGAGGTCTTCGAGTTCGTCTTCCAAAGCCAGCAAACCTTCACGGCGGGCTTTTTCGGAGAAAGCAACAAGTTTTTGAATAATTGCCGATTCGTTATAGGCAGGTACGCTGAATGTACGTTTAATGGCGCCGAAAACGCCGATAGAGGATGACCATTTATTGGCAACCATAACCGCGAAATAAGAACCAAGTACAACGAGGGCGAATGACGGCAGGTTCAAAAGGCGAATTAAACCAATCATACCTCCGGCAGTCGAGATAGCGGTAAAAATAACCATACCGAAAGCGCCGACTAAACCAACAACACTCGCTAGATCCATACCTTTACTCCTGTATCACAGACGGANTGTTTGTAAACGAATTTAACCGTCTGCGGTAGGTTTCAATTTTTTCTAAAACATCATCCGCTTCATTGCGAACGATATATGTTTTTCCTGATAACATAACTAAAACTGTATCGGGACGTATTTCTATGCACTCAATTTGATGCGGGTTAACATAATACTCTGTCCCATCCAATTTAGCTACTTTAATCATACTGTATATAAGGACTGGGGACTAGAGACCGGGGACCGGAGAGTATTCTTCAGTCCCAATTCCCTAATCCCGATTCCCTAACTCCTTACCTCTTCAGTGTTAAAAGTTCCTGAAGCAATTGATCTGCAGTCTGTATCGTCTTCGAGTTTGCCTGGAAGCCGCGCTGCGTAACGATCATGTCTACAAACTGATCCGCCATGTCAACGTTGGACATTTCCAAAGTACCGGCGACTATCTTTCCTTTTCCTGCAATACCGGAAGGACCGATATTCGCAAGACCTGAGTTGTTTGACACGCGGAATGCGTTATCCCCAACTTTTTCAAGACCGCCCTGGTTAGGGAAGCTCGCCATTGCAACTTGTCCGATTGATCTTGTAGTGCCGTTTGAATAAACACCTGTGATAACGCCTGATTGATCGATTTTAAAATTTTCCAAATAACCCATTGTGCGTCCGTCCTGCTCCACCGCTTTGGATGAACTTTCTTCCGCATACTGGGTAATAGATTTGACAAAGCCGCCGACCTGTCCGAGGTTAAGAACAAATTCCTGTCTTACAGGAGTGCCGTCTTCGTTCGGCGTCGCAGTCTGCACGTCATAAGCGACATTCATCTGCACCATGCCTGTGCCGCCTGATACGTTACCCGCTCCGTCTTCTGCTGAAAGCAGCGTACCGTTATTTGAAAAGTTTACGACAAAAGTTGTAGGTCCTCCGGCTGCGGGAGCTTCCGCGCCGAACCCAATTGTTGTGTTTGTCGGTGTTTCATTCTGAGGATCGACGGTTACAGCCGCGTTCCAGCTGTTTGCCGTACCGGGAACCCTTGTAAACGAAACCTGCATGACATGTTTGTCGCCGAAGGAATCGTAAATATTTATAGTCGTGTTCCATGTTCCTTCCCTTACCTGAAGCCCTGTGGGGTTTTCCGGTAATTCAGGAATACGTTTGTCAAGGTTACACGCAAAATCGATCATGGTGGTCGCTTTTGCAGGGTCTTTTCCGCCAATGGGAATTACAAGCTGTTCTACAGGGCTTGAAACATCAATTGCATTTACGCCTTCAATTTCTCTTGCCATCCAGCCNTGCACTTTCATTCCGTTNGCCTGATTAACCATAACGCCTTCAGCGTCAATGGAGAAAGCGCCGGCTCTTGTAAACAATTGCGTTCCNGCATCGTCTAAAACAAAGAAACCGTTGCCAATAATTGCAAGGTCTGTCTGTACGCCTGTTGTCTGCAAACTTCCCTGTATATGAATTGTGTCAATTGACGCAATCGACATACCAAGACCGACTTCTTTCGGGTTTACGCCGCCTAAGTCCTCNGTGGGGCGGGCAGCGCCCTGCAGCTGTTGATAAAGAAGGTCNTGAAAATTGACACGGTTACGTTTAAAACCTGTCGTATTGATATTGGAAATGTTATTACCAATAACATCCATTCTTGTCTGGTGATTTTGAAGTCCGGATACGCCGGAAAACAGTGATCTCATCATATGGCTACTTCTCCTTATTCGTCGGCGTTATGCGATGCATAAACTCTGCCGACTTTTTCCCAACTGTAAAAACTCCCATTCACCAACACCTCAGGTGTAGCTCCCCTTGTAACCGCTTGTACTGTACCCTTTATCGTTTTCTCCCCTTCTGTTATTTCAACGTTTCTTCCCAATGCGCTTGAAGCCTCATTTCCCATAAGCATTGACGTAAGTTTAGCAAAATCTTTTGCCATTCCGGTCATTTGCTCCAACTGGGAAAACTGCGCCATCTGAGCGATAAATTGTTTGTCTTCCATCGGCGCGCTTGGATCCTGATAAGAAAGCTGAGTGATAAGGATTTTTAAAAAGTCATCCTTGCCTAAATTCTGCTGAGGCTGTCTTGTCGGATTTAAAACTTTGTTGTAATCATTGACAAGTTTTTCAATTTCCAGCTTTTCTTTGGAACTTAATTCCGGTCTGAAATTCTGCGGCGGTAATTCAAACATCCCCGACGCTTGCGCTTGCTGCGCTCCTATTTCCATATATACTCCTAATAAAATGTTACGCTAACATATTAACAGCGCTTTCTCTCTGTCCGAAAAAGACATCGACAATTGACGCTGTTCCCTGTTCAAAACCGGCTTCATAATTTGAAGCTGCCATCTGCTGCGAAAAAGAACCTTGTTCAAGCTCTTGATTATCCGCGCCTGCTCCGTCTGCTGAAAGCGAAAGATTCAAAGATGCTTCTGCAAAGCCGGAATCCTTAAAAGCCTGTTCCAAAGACGCAATTTCCCTGCGGAAAGCGTTAAGGGCTTCCTCGCTTTCGACAACGATATGCCCCGTAATCTTGTTTTCGGACAATTCAAGGCGTATCTTTACATCGCCAAGGACATCAGGTTTGAGCGAAAGCTTGATTAAACCCTCTCCATTGTTACGAAGAGCCATGGACGCATGGCGCACAATGTCGCCGTTAAAGTTCTGGTGAAGCTCGCGCGCAAGCATGTTTTCCAAAGCTGTGTTTGCNTTTGCTTCCCATGATGTCTGAGCCTGCGAGCTTTGCCCGTAATCAGGCAGCCGCAGNTCCAGGGTTACTTCCTGTACAGGAGCATTTACATTTACGCGCGAAGCTGCAGTTTCAACTAACGCAAAGGCGCGTTCGGCATTGTTCGGCATNACAGGCGTGCGCATATCACGCACTTCCATNGAAACTTTATCCTTGCGGATGCGGTTTCTCATTTCTTCAAGGCGGGTTGGGTTGTCATTTTGCTTGTTTAAAAGCGCGGNATTTTCTTCGCCTGCCCTGTTTTTTGCAGAAAGGTTTTCTATTTTTTCATTTTTGGAAAAAGCNTTATCTGACGAAGCAGATTGTTCAACGGCNCGTTTTTTTCTGCCGTCGGCTGAAGCCTGNTGCATTGCTTCTTCAACGCTTTTTCTTGCATTTGCATCTAACGATGCAAGTAACTGTGAAGCAGGATCTTTAGCATCTCCGATCTTTAAATTGTCATGTTTTAAGTTATCGGCTNTTTGCGATTTATCAGACTCTGAAGAAGTGTCNATTTTTGCCGCAAAATCGGCAAGCTGTTTCAGAGTATTCGCATNAAGTTCCTGCGCTATATCAAANTCTTCGCCTGTATCATTCAACGAACCGAAAAGCAGATGATCTGCACTCAGGATGTTTTGATACTCTTTATCGATAGCGGCATCAGAAAGGTCGATGTCTGCATCGCCATCTATCGCATTGGCAAAAATATTGAGTTTGTTCCCATCCTGGGATTCTTCAACGGCAAGGTCATCCAGACCCGCTTCCGCATTTTGCAGTAACCCGGCAAGAAGCTCGGCAAAATTAGACCGATCTTCCTTATCTTCGGGTTCATCCACACGAGGAGGATCATTTACTGCAGGTTCGATTGGGATTGGTTCAGAATAGTCAATCTTCTGAGCTGTAATGGTTATCACCAACCAGCCTCCTTAAATGATATACCGGAAGCTGATTTTGCGATTGAGCTGATTATAGGCTTGCCGGTCTTCCTGCCATTTTCCTTTGCAGTTCGGCTGCCCTCGCAGGCTCCATCAGAGAGAACCAGAAGGCAACTACAGATGCAGTTCCTTCGGCTCTCGCAATTTCTTCCGTCTTCCGGAGTACGTCGATAGCGTCCTGGTCATCGTACGCGGCAAGGATATTCACCGCATTTTGCGGCGGCATGCCTGTCAGATACCGGGCAGTTTGCTCGACATTCCTGCTCTTATCATCGGCATCCTTCGCATTGGCTATGACAGTTTTTTCCCTGTCATCGAGCTCTTTTTGGCGTTCTTCAAGCTCNTTCGCCATTCTCTCAATTTCGCCGTATTGCGCGTCTAAATCCTTCTTNTGGGTCTCTATTTCCATGTTTCTCAGTTCAAGAGCTTCCAGACGTATGGCGAGGCGTTCATCATTTAAATTGATAAGCTGATCATCTTCGGCTGCAGGCTGAGTTCTGCCGTCTCCCGGAATAAAGGGGATATATTTATAAAAAGGGGCAAGGACGGTTTTTGCATCGATTACGTTAAGATAATCGAACCAGATAATACCGCCAAAAGACATTACTGCAATGAGCAGTAAAAGTGCAATTACTCTTCCAATCATTTTTGATTTCTCCCAAATCAATGATAGTATACTATAAATATCGGTATAAATGGAAGATATCTTTATGTTATAATGTTCACATGGCGCGCGGGCAAATTGCACCTACAAAAAGCAATCTAATAAAAACCGGGGACAGGCTCGAAATCGCAAAGGAAGGTTATGACCTTTTGGAGCAAAAACGCGAAATTCTTATAGCAGAGCTGATGCATAAGGTAGAACTGGTAAAAATCCTTGAGCGCGACCTTGATAAACGCGTAGATACAGCCTACCCTTGCTTAAAACGGATGCTCGTTGCCGCGGGCAGAGAACGCGCCGGCAAGCTTGCCGAAAATATCACTTACAGGTATGAAACAAGGGAAATACAGACAGTAAAAGCCGGAATGAAAATCCCCGGGGTTGAAGTTCAAATCCCGGCGATAGATTTAAAATATTCGCCTGAAAATTCATTTGCAGAATGCGACGAAACTGTGATAGAATTCTTTGAATTACTCAAAATATGCACNGAATTNGCTGCAGTCAGAACAATTGTCTGGCGGCTTGCAAGAGAAGTTAAAAGAACGCAGCGAAGGGTAAATGCGCTGGAAAAGAAGGTTATACCGGAAACAAGCGAAACAAAGGCAAATATTGAATCTGTTCTTGAAGAAAGAGAAAGGGATTCTTTCTTTGCGTTGAAATTACTGAAGAAAAAGGGAGTTTCAAATATATTTAAATGAAACCGCTGATATCCCATATTGTAGTTGCAGTAACAGGAACAGATGCCTCAATTTCAGCGGCAAAGTATGCAATTGTTCTCGCAAAACAGTATCATTGCAAACTAACGGCAGTTTATGTTGTTGATACTGCCACAATTCGTCAGCTTACTTTAAGCAAGATTTTTATACAGGAAGAAGCAGCCGAATACGAAAAGAACCTTGAAAATAACGGCAGCCGTTATCTTGCGTTTGTTGATGAGCTTGCCCATGCAAAAGGCATAAAAACAGAAAAAATTGTGAGAAAAGGCGCGGTATTTACAGAAATTCTTCATGCGGCAGATGATAAAAAAGCCGACTTGATTTTACTTGGAGGCTGGGAAAAGGACACAAAAACAAAGGATATAATAGGTCATTCACACAGGGAAATTATGCTGAATTCAAAATGTTCAGTAATGCTTGTAAAAGAACCTAATATCGATCAAATATACAAACACTTATA
>JGI24695J34938_10002556_pt1 | contig 13718 bp, 10 predicted proteins | sample TergutCo191P3_FD_34938 | JGI IMG/M metagenome (IMG submission 34938) | reverse complement strand
TCCAAGGGATCATTTCTACTGGTTTTTACTGGCAAAAAGGATCGTTTCTATTGAACGCTCATGGGATCATTTTCGCTGATTTTTAACATCTCCACAATTACCTCTTACATTGCAAAAAAATCCTTTAAAACTTTGGAAGCCGTTTCCGGATCCGAGGCGCCCATTGTGCCCATCAATTTAAACAGGTAATAAAGCGATGTAATATCAAAAATCATGGGGCATTCCGGCTGTCTTGTTTTTTTATTAAACTCGGCTTTTCCGTATATTATGTACTCAACATCAGATTCGCGGAATTCTTCAACAAACCTTAAAGCGCAAAAGAGAGAAAGAACTTCCGGTTTAAAACCATAAGTTATATCGGCGTAAATCTCCGAGTTATCAGGAATTTTATCCGCTAAATCAGTTATTAGGCGGTTATAGGTTTGTTTTACCGCTTTAAACTCCATTTCTACTGTATCATAAGATAAAACGGCTCCAATTTCGGCATTAATATCTTCAATCTCTTTTATAAAGGCGGTTTTATTTTTTTCAGATTCACTGTTTTCGCTTGTGGTTGATATATAAATTATTTTTATCTGTTCGCCGTTTTTTAATGTTTTTGCCAAAACCCCGCTGATTGGGCAGCGTACCGGTTTTTCGTACTCGATTGATTTATTACCATCTACAGGGTATATTAACTCTCCTACTTCATGAGGCGGTCTCATTGGTAATGTTATTATTGCAACTTTCATTTTAATCTCCTTATTATAACAATGCCCGGATTTAACAAAACTTAATAGTTTTGTAAAAGTCTGGCTTATTTTATCAGATTTTACAGCAAGAATTCGGACAGATATACTGTAATCTTAACACTTTCGTAAATAAATTAAATATATTATACTTCTGATATGGATAAACCAAAACTGTCTCAAGAATCAGCTAAAAAGCAATATGCCTTTCTTATTGAGGCTTATAATAGCAATAGGAGTACCGGATCGCAAATTTCTACATTTAAACGTGATTTGGAGCATGTCGTTTTAAAAGAAATAACCGGATTATCAAAATTTGACGAACAGTTAAGCTGGCTTAGAAGAAATAAAGAGAGAATAGATACGAGAAACGGTAATAAAATAAGCGGATATATACCTGCAGTATTTGTTGATGATATAGAGAATTTGAGAAAATGGCGCAATAGGGGAGAACATGAAGTTGATAATATACCTTGGGATAAATATATAACCCATATTGGAACCATGTCCAGAACAATAGAATTTTTTTCAGATGTTCCAATACCGGATGAGATACAAAGTATACTCAATCATCAACCTAAGAAAAAACCAAATCCGGCTGAAGCAAGCGGCAAAAAGAAAAATACTGATGCAATGTATAAAATCAGTATAAATTTCAAGCCATCGGCGGCAATACCGCTCTCCGAAGTAATAAAAAAAATTAAATCAGGCGAAGTTACCCGTGAATGGTTTATCTGTCCGCCCGGTCATCCTGAAAAATCCCAGTGGCCCAAAATAGGCACCATAAAAAACGCGGAAATTAACGCCGCGCTTGCCGAAGCTGAAAACAAAAAAAAGACAGATAAGAAAAAATCAAAACCAGCGTCCAAACCGTCAGAAGCAAAACCGCAGACGCCTCCGCCCAAAAAAGAAAAAAAATCCGCGCAGGCTGCCAATGCCTATATTCTGCGTTATAACGATTTTAGTTACCCTCAGTATACTTTGGAGGAGATAAAACAAAAAATCGCCAAAGGCGAAATAAGCCGGGACTATGACATTACACAATTCGGTTCTGCGGCATATTCCAAAATAGACGCCATACCGGAATTAAAGCGCTGTTTTGAGAATTATGAAAAAAATCAGAAAGATGCAGAAGAAAAACAACAGGAAGCTATCAAAAGAAAGCAGCAGGAAGAAGCCGAAAAACAACAGCAAGAAACAGAACAGGAACAACAAAGGTTAAAAAACCAAATAATCGTAGAACAATATTATAACGAAGGAATACGATGGTTAAAAAAAATCAGTAAGAAATGGTGGATGTCTGATTTTGATAAAATACCGTATAGTAAGAAAGAAAAATGCCTAAAACAAGCAAAAGCCTGTTTTAATAAGATAAGGGAAATACAATACGGTTATAAAGATTCTGAACGGCTCAGAAAAAAAACAAAAGAAGAATTATCAATAGAAAAATTATCAGATAGTACTGGTTACCGTATTACATTTATATAAAATTGGCTGTTACTGCCATTTTTTACATAACACATTCATTATCGTGTTACCCATACAAATACAAATCCAAGAATTGGAGCTAATATATATAGCACTCTCCACATTGGACTTTCACAATTCCTATTGAATCTATCCCATAACCACATAAGCTTACCTCCTAAAATTAAAATAACATACGCCATTATCTTTAATAATATAAATGCCTGAATAGTGAGAAACTTAACAGACTTTTTTAAGCTTTAATCAATTTTAAAACAAGAATACACAATAACTTTGCGGGTGCAAAAAAACAAAAAAAGTTATTAACTTTTCATTTTTCCGGTCATTGATATATGCAGGAGGAAATTAACATGTCTAGAATAATAGTGATTGTATCTGCGATTCTTGGTTTTATATTTGGATGGATAGTAGTATGAGCATGAATTTTTTCGATTTGTTGGAAGTATTCGGCGATTCATATAATAAGCATAAAGATGAAGAACCTTTAAGTATGTTCTTTAATCTTTTTAAGGATCAAAAGGTTGCTATTGACAAGGCGTTTGATACAGATAACAGCAAAAGTTATGATTATGATGATTGGCTTTGACGGCAGCAAGGGCGGGCGTAAAAACCCGCTCATCATAAAACCAATTGACGCATAAATCCTTTTATAATAAAATTTTATAAACGGAGGATGGTCATGGCTTATATTTCTAAAGATCAAGCGCAAAAGTATTACAACATTATTCTGTCAATCCACCAGCTTGAAAACAGCCTTGCAAATAAAGTCCCTGCGCTTAAAAATGAACTGGAAGAAATCCTTGCCATAATTACCAGTATAAATCATTTTACCGGTACAGGCGGACAAAGAAAATGGCTTACAGATAATAAAATCTTTAGAAACAACGGCAAAGTAACAAAAGGCAGTATACCGGAAGACATTGTTAGCGGATTAATACATCTTTTTGCTAATCGCAATATAGCAGAGCATGATAAAAAAATGGATAATGCCACTTATCTGGGTATTTTCGCTCTTACGGCAAAAGCCATCAGTTTTTTTTCAGATGCGCCATTGCCGGACAAAATACAAGCTGTTTGTGACGGAACTGCGGCGCAGTCTGCAAATACACCCCAGGCGGCTAAAGAGCAAACTACAAAGGTAAAATTAAAACCAGCGCCCCAGCCAAATAATCCGCCGCAAAAAAAAGAAAACAAATCCAAGCCGGTTATTGATGCATATATTTTGAGTTATAACTATATAAATAGCCCTCCATGCACATGGGAACAGGTAAAACAGAAAATTACAAATGGTCAAATAACCCGGGACTATTATATTGCACAAGTTGATTCCGATGATTATTCCAAAATAGACAGTATACCGGAATTAGCATATTGTTTTGATAATTATGAAAAAATGCAAAAAGAAGAAAAGCAGAAAGCCAAAGAAAAAGAGCGGCAGAAAACTATGAAACAACCGCCCCAAAAAGAAAACAAAGGTGATTTCTCTAACGACAAACGCAAAAAAAAACATACTTATGCAAACGGCGATATATATGAAGGCGATTTAGTTGACGGCAAATTCCACGGCAAGGGGAAATACATTTTTGCTGACGGCACTGTATATGAAGGCGATTTTCTTATAGGCACATTCCACGGCAAGGGGAAAATAACATGGACTGACGGCACTGTATATGAAGGCGATTTTTTTCTTAATAAAAAGACCGGCAAAGGGAAATACATTTTTGCTAGCGGCACTGTATATGAAGGCGATTTTGTAGACGGCAGTTTCCACGGCAAAGGGAAATGGACAGATGCAAACGGCGCTGTATATGAAGGCGATTTTGTAGACGACAGTTTCCACGGCAAAGGGAAATATATTGTTCCGAACGGCGAAGTATACGAAGGCGAAGTATACGAAGGTGATTTTGTTGACGGTGCTATAACCGGCAAGGGGAAATGGATTAGTGCAGAGGGCGATGTGCATGAAGGTTGTTTCGTTAACTCGTGGTTTCACGGTAAAGTGAAAAGTACTTATGCAAACGGCGATGTATTTGAAGGCAATTGGAAGCGCGGATTGCGTCCCTACGGCAAAGGAAAATATATTACTGCAAACGGCACTGTATACGAAGGCTATTTCGAAAGAAATTTCGGGAAGTACGATAATTGTACCGGCAAGGGGAAAATTACATTTCCTGACGGCACTGTGTACGAAGGCGATTTTGTTGACGGCAAACCTACCGGTAAGGGAAACGCTTAAAGGTGACGCTTAGGTGTCAGGAACCGTTTTTTCATAGAGAAGTGGTACCTGACACCGGGGCGTAATCCGAACAGTAACCATAGAAGTTACCAATAATACAGTCTTGCAGATATTGCGTAATTTTGCCGCAATGCGCTTGGTAAAATTTAAAGAAGAAATACCTTTCTTATCTCAATGTTACCAAAGAAGTATATTAAAAAAGTGAATGAAAGTATAAGATTTATTTTTGATACTGAAGAGAAAAATCAATTCAAGTAATATCTTGAAAAGAGTTTTCGCTAAGATACAAAGATTCAGAACGAGAGAAAGGAATTATCCTGCCTGCTTCTTCCGGAACCTTTCTTCTTTTGCCTTTTTGAGCACAGTGTTCGGTATATTCCAGCTTACCGCCCAGTATTCCGCAGATAAAACCAAGCACAAGGCTGGTTCCCAAACCTGCAAAAACGCCAATCTTGCTAATAATAAACGCACCCAGAAAAAGAACTACTGCACCGGATAAAGTGTAGTACAGTATAATTTTCAACATTCCTGCCGGAGATTTCTGTAGTTTCATATAAAGTATCGTCCATTTTTACACCATCAGTCTCCATCTCCCATCCAAAAAAATAGTTAATTCATCATTGTATTCATCATCAATGGAAATTGAATCATTTGAATTTGATATATCAACAACATGCATACATTTTCTAAGCAGTTGAATGCGCTCTATTTTATCATTTACAGTATTTTTTGAAAAAACGCTTTCTACCTGAGTTGCATTCATTGAAATAAACAAGTCATCAACAATACTGTCAACTTTAATCGAGGCTTCAGCAAGATTCATCGTCCTTCCCTCCGTCATAAATACAAACGACTATTTACCTAAAAGGTAAACCACCTTCCATACTACATTATAACGCAAATACTATATAGTGCCAAGAAAAAAGAAAATATAATCAGCTTTTTGTCAAGTCAAACTCTCCAGATTACCTGACCAGCGCCGTTTCCTCAGCTTCCTGCTGTATGTCCCGCAGAGACTTTGCGTTTCGCAGCAGGTTTTGGTAATTGCCGCCGCGCAGAATATTCAATGCTTCCTGTAATTGGATATCGTATTCCAGATCATAAACAGGAGCTATTGTTGTCCGGTTCATTTCATTTCTGATAAGACGCTTTAGCAGAGACTGGCTGAGGCCGTATTCCTGTTCAAGTGTACGCGCGAATGAATCAACATTAGCGGAGGTCATCTGCGGATTCTGTTCGACATGCGAGGGGATACGGTTATCGTTAATCAGCCGGTTGAAGCCGTCAGTTTCTTCTTCGGTAAATTCCGGGAACTTGATTTCATGATCGGGAGGAATTCCTACCTTGTCAATGTTTACATCACTGGGGGTGAAATAACGGGCTGTGGTAATTTTAAAACCGGCAGCGCTGAGAGGATAAACCTGCTGAACTGATCCTTTTCCAAATGTTTTTTCTCCGACAAGATATGCCCGGCCGTGATCTTTAAGAGCGCCTGCGACAATTTCTGACGCGGAGGCGGAACCTCTGTTAATCAATACAACGACAGGAATGTCGGCAGGAACAATTCTTCCAAGCCGTCTTGCGTTAAAATCCCGGTTTTCGGAAGGGATTCTGGATCTGATACGAACAACCAACCCGCCGTCAAGAAAGAGGTTGGCTACTTCAATGGCTGAGTCTAACCGTCCGCCGTAATTATAACGCAAGTCAAGAATCATGTTTTTGTAATTCTTACCGCGAAATTCATTAATGGCTTCTCTCGCCCTGTCCGCAGTCATCGGCGTAAAGGTGATGAGTTTTAAATAGCCGGTATCGCCAATCATGGCGTGCTTGACGGTGGGTACTTCGATAATAGCTCTTATAATGGTTAACGGGAACTCCATCCTTTCTCCCCGTCTTATTACCAGCCGGACGCTTTCTCCCGGCGTTCCCCTCAATATTCCAAGAACCTCGTCCATTGTTATTGTTTCGGTCGGTATACCGTCAATTTCCGTAATAAAGTCGCCGGGATGAATTCCTGCTTTCCAGCCAGGCGTATCTTCGATGGGGGAAGCGACTTCTACCCACATAGGTTTTCCATCCGGTCTTGGAGAGACAGCTTTTGTGATATTAAGCCCTACTCCGCCAAATTCACCGTGAGTAGTGTTGTTTAAATCAATCATATCGGATTCAGTTAAAAATGAAGAATACGGGTCTTCCAGCGCATTGAACATCCCGCTCATTGCCCCTTCAAAAAGAACGTTTGGATCGACTTCTTCTACATAATGATTAATAATAAAATCAAATACTCTTTGAATCGTATTATAGTAACTCCGCATCTGAGACTGCGTCCCGGAAGGCTGAGCAATACCTACAGGCGGGTTAACCTGCGCGGATGCCGCCGGAATCAGGGCAAAAGTGAACAAAGCGCAAAAAATAACAGTCGCGGTTATCCACACCCATGTTAAAGATGTTTTTTTATACTTTATATCCATGTAAACCTCTGTTATAATTATTATATATTTCCAATAAAAAGGGTAGTGACATGAGAAAAAACAAAAAAATAGGAAAACCGGTTATAGCGTTAATTATTACAGCTTTAGTGTTTATAGTAGTAGCAGGTCTCCATCTGCTGGGAGTTTTTAATCTTCTGGAAAATCAGACCTATGACATGAGGGTTCGATTCTGGGCTGATACATCATTTAGCCGGCCGTCTGATGAAATTGTGGTTATTCTTTTGGATCAGGACAGCCTTGACTGGGCACAGCTGGAGAGAGGGTGGGGCTGGCCCTGGCCCCGGCAGGCTTATGCCGAGATTATTGATTACATGAATTTGAGCGGCGCGAAAGCGCTGGCCTTCGACGTTCTTTTTTCTGAACCGTCAGTATACAGGAACGCAAGACAGGATGAAATTATTGAGAACGCTGTCAGAGCGCTGGAGACGGCTGAAGCTGAAACAAGCGCACCTCTCAGCGCAGAAGGAACAGAAAGGCAAAGCGGCAGACCGTCCAGGCCGGACGGAGCGCAGAGCGGCGAAAGATCCCGGCAGGGCGGTTCGTCAAGATCGGCATTCAGAGTGGCTATTGACGCTTTACACAGCTTAAGCGCGAGAGAGGACGACGACACATTTATTAATTCTACAAGAAATTACGGTCACGTAGTTCATACTGTTATGTTCAGCAGTCAGACAGGAAGCGTACAAAGCTGGCCTGCCAATGCGAATGTGCCGGTGTTCAATCCGGAAAATTTCGGTTCGTTTTATAATCAATTCAGCGTCATTGCGGATGAAAAAGCCCAGTTCCCAATTCAGGGGCTCATTGACGCCACAGGAGCGCTCGGAAGCGTTACAGGCATTCCGGATTCTGACGGAATAATAAGAAGAATAAGACCTTTCACCACTTTTGACGGAAGAGCAATACCGGGATTATCATCTGCGCTGCTTTTAATTTCCGGAAAAGGGAATCAACTGTACTTTGACAGTAAAACACACACAATTGACTGGGAAGGAATAACCATTCCGGTTGATAAGGACGGCAATGCTCTTCTGCGTTACCGCGGGCTGTTGGATAAATATCACCCATACAGGGCAATGGATATTTTGATAAGCGCCGAATCTGTCGCAAAAAATGAAGAATTGGAATTTGGAACATATAAAACCGCATTGGGAACCGAATGGAATATGCTGACACCTTCCAATTTTTCAGACACTTACGCGTTCTTTGGATTTTACGCACAGGGGTTGTATGATATTTTCAGCACTCCGATTTCATCGGTATACGCGGGAATGGGGTGCCATATAACAATGCTGGACAATATGCTGCAGGGAGATTTTATCCGTGAAAGTAAACAAAATATAAACCTGCTTATCCTGTTCGCGGTTATTGTTTTAACAGTATGCCTTACAATTTTTTCCAACCGCATTACGCTGCCTGTCATCGGATTGGTGGTTATCCTGTTAGCGATATTTATCATCGCTTTTACGGCATATCAATTCGGCGGTCTCTGGATACCGATGATCACATATCTCGCCGGGACTCTCGCGGGGTTTGTTACAGTTACCGTTTACAACTATGCCACGGAGGGAAGTCAGAAACGCTTTATCAAATCCGCGTTCTCTCAGTACCTGTCGCCAAAAGTTGTCGAGCAGCTCATTCTCGATCCATCTCAATTAAAACTTGGCGGTGAAAAAAGAGAAATGTCCGCAATCTTCACGGATATCCGGGCATTCTCGACATTCTCGGAAGCATTGGGAGACCCGGCTAAACTTGTAGAACTGCTCAATTTCTACCTGACAAAGATGAGTAACATCATCCTTGACAATCAGGGAACAATCGATAAATACGAAGGGGACGCAATTATCGCGTTTTTCGGTGCTCCCATCCACTTTGAAAACCATGCCTCTCTTGCCTGCCGGGCTACCATCAAGATGAAAAAAGCCGAAGCGGAAATCAACCGTGAAGCGTTATCGCTTGGGCTCATCACTCCTGATGTTATGACGGCAATGGCAAAAAAAGGCGTCCTTAGCGGTGTTGACGATCCTAACCCGATATTTACGCGGCTAGGCATCAATACCGGCGATATGGTCGTCGGTAATATGGGAACACCCAACAAGATGGACTATACAATCATGGGGAACGCGGTAAACCTCGCGGCGCGGCTTGAGGGAGTAAACAAGCAATACGATACAAGCGGTATCCTGATTAGCGAATATACAAGAGCGAAAATCGGCGATGAGTTTATAGTACGCCCTTTGAGCAGGGTTCGTGTTGTCGGCATCAACACGCCGATACGGCTTTATGAATTGCTGGATATTGCCGACGAAGCGCCTGCCGGACTCCCGGAAATGATAAAAAACTGGGAAAAGGCCTTTACATTCTATGAAAAACGCGATTTCCTTGCGGCTCAGAACATCTTTCAGGATATAAGCGGCAAAAATAACGAGGACAAAGTAGTAAAAAAGTACCTAAACAGGTGTATAAAATTCCTTGCTTCCCCGCCGGATGAAAAAACATGGGATGACGGTGTAGATAATTTAACAGAAAAGTAATTTTTTTTAAAGTATACTTTTTAAACTAAATTTATTAAAAAGCCTCCAGTAACCTTTATATATGGTTGATTATTTTATAAAAGATAGTAAAATAATGGAAGAGGTATTAAGATGAAGAAAATTTTAATTGTTTTTTGTCTGGTATTATTTGTGACAGGACTTGCGGCAGCGCAATTAGCAAGAAACGGAACTATGTATGTCGCTGTAAAAGAAGTTACCCTTAAATCCGGAACCGGCTTTTTCGCGAACACAACCGGAAAAATTAATTACGGGGAACGCGTAACAGTAATGAGAGTTGACGGCAGATTTGCGGAAGTTCGAAGCGCGGCAAATTCCTCCCTGACAGGATGGACAGCGTCGGCGAATTTATCCGCAAGACAGGTAGTTGCAGGCACAACAAGTACGGCGACAGCAAGAGAAGTCGCTCTTGCCGGAAAAGGTTTTAACGCGGAGGTAGAATCAACATACAGAACACAGCAAAACCTGAATTATGCCGATGTCGACCGGGTCGAAGCAATAATCGTTAATGAAAATACCCTAAAACGGTTTTTAGAAGAAGGCCGTTTATCAATGGGAGAATAGTTAATGAAAGAAAAAATCCGAATCCTGATAATTGTAGTAATTTTCATCGGATTGATAATCTCATGTCAGGCTCTGATGAAGGTTGCCGATGTCGGCGCGCAATTTGCCGGAGCGGCAGGAATGATCGATAAAAATACCGCAGACATTATAAGCACATCCGCAAGGAATCTCGGCAGCGCAGCGGAGGAAATTACGCCCGAACAGGAATATTACATCGGCAGGGCGGTTGCCGCGAATATCCTTAAAACTTACAAAATATGGAACGGAAAGCCCGCGCTGACTACATATCTAAATCAAATATGTATGGCAATTGTCATTAATTCGCCGCGTCCCAATATTTACAATGGTTATCATGTAGCAATTCTTGACAGTATGGATATTAACGCTTTTGCAACGTCTGGCGGTCACATTTTTCTTACACGCGGTCTCATCAACGCGGCAACATCGGAAGATGCTCTTGCCGGCGTAATAGCGCATGAAGTCGCGCACATTCAGTTAAAGCATGGCATCAAAGCAATCAGAAACAGCCGAATAACTCAGGCTCTTATACAAACCGGTACTCAGGCAGCAGAATCGGTAGGAATGAACGTAGCTCAGTTAACCGATGTTTTTAACGAATCTGTCGGAGAAATTGTTCAAACAATGGTAAACAGCGGATATTCACAGGTACAGGAATTTGAAGCCGACTCTACCGCAATGTCATTAATGGCTTCCGCCGGCTACAGTCCGTACGGCTTGATTGATATGCTCAATGCTTTAAGCACTCAACAGACATCATCTACCGGTTTTGGTAAAACCCACCCTACCCCGTCACAGCGCATGACTAACGCGCAAAGAACAATAACAACATACAAGATAACCGATTCCAGACCAAGACAGGCGCGTTTTACCGCTGCAACACGTTAAAATATACAGTAACGAATAAAAGGCTTTTTCAAGACTAAAGTTTTGAAAAAGCCTGATAATCCCTTGAAATTATTCTTTTATCGCTCGCGCTCTAATCGGTCTTAGCTCCTCCGGGGTAACCTTCTTTGGATCATTTACACCAATGGGCAGTTCCATACCTTCTTCAGGCGGAACATCCTCATCTTCAAACTTACCGTCAGCATCCCACAATTCACTCTGAGGCATAGGCTCATCGGTAATTACTAATGCCTCATTTTCAAGGCGGACTGCTATTAATTTTGTTACGCCAGGCTCTTCCATAGTGACGCCAAGAAGCGTACCGGCGCCTGTGGTGGTTTTATTATTATGAGTAATGACGATAAATTGACTTGTATCGCTGAACTCGCGGAGAAGATGCACAAACCGCCCGACATTTTGACCGTCAAGAGCCGCGTCAATTTCGTCCAGCAGACAGAACGGGCTGGGCTTTACCATATAGGTAGCGAAAAGGAGAGCAACCGCCGTCATTGAACATTCACCGCCTGAAAGAAGGCTTAAATGTTCCAGTTTTTTCCCCGGCGGCTGGGCAAGAATTTCGATGCCGGATTCAAGCACATGGTTAGGATCGGAAAGACGCAGCTCCGCGCGGCCGCCGCCGAAGAGCCGCCTGAACATGTTGTGAAAATTCTTCTTTATACGGTTGTAGGTATCAAGGAACAATTTTGATGATTCCTGCCGAATCTCCGATGTCAAATCAAGCAGATCTTTGCGCGCCTTTTCAAGATCCGCCATCTGGGCGCTGAGGAATTCATAGCGTTGTTTTGTTTCCGCGAATTCTTCCGGGGCCATAAGATTCACGGATCCCAGCTCCTTCATCTTAGAACGGGAAGACGCCAGTTTTTCACGCAGCTCCGCCGGCGCAGCAGTAATAGTAAAAATACGTTCTTCGAATTCCAGTAAGTCTCTGGAGTGAGTCTCTCGGAAATTCTCCTGGATGTTTTTAATTTCCATTTCAGCCTGTACAAGTTCAAGATGAATCTTTTCAAGAGCTTCCTGCACTTTGGAAAGCTCCGCCATTCTCTTGTTGATAACAACTTTTTTTCCGGCAACATTATCGTTTCTTTTACGGATATCCTTTTCCAGTTTTTCCAGTTCCGCCGTAAACGCGGTCGTTTTCTTCCCGATATCGGCGATTTCTTCCTGAGCGTCGGCAATCCGCCCGTCAATTTCTTCCAGCCGGCTGCGATACATAGAAAGTTCATCCCGAATTGTTTTCAAGAGCCCTTCCTGTCCTGACAGCTCGCGCCTGATTAACCTCGCCTGATCCTCGGCGGACTGAGCGTGCGCTTTCATTTGAGCGCGGTTTACTTTCAGATTTTCAAGGGTTGCGCGGTATTCATCAATTTTTGCCATCAGATTGACGTTGTCATCACGCAGGGTTTTTATACGCAGCCGCCTCTCTTCAATGCCGTCTTTTGCGCCCCTGATTTGCGTATCAAGAGAGCGCTTCTTTGTAATAATGCCTTCCGGCGCGAGAAACTCGTCGATAAAAGTGGCCGAATGTTCACGGTAACTGTTAAAAAGCTCAACGGCTTTATCCGCGTCGGCGGACGCCTCCACTAAACCTGAAAGCAGGACATCCGTGATACGTTCAATTTCCGTAACATATACGCCGCCCTCTGACTTCGCAGCCGCCGCGGAGGCAAGATCGCGTATTAACGCTTCACGGCCGGAAAGCAGAGTGCGTAAACGACCCAAAGTTTCCCGCAGCGCTTCCTCGGCGTTTTTCCGCTCCGCCGCCGAATAGCCGGCTTTCTTTAAACCGGCGTCAAGTTCTTCTACGATATCATCTGTTATCTTAGCCAAATCTTTTTCCAAAGCGGCTAAGTCTTTTTCTATGTTGAGAATATCATCTTCCGCCCTGCGCGCTTCCTTTTCGTTCTCGCTGATACGGGAAGCCGCAAGATGTATGTTTTCTTCAAACGAACGGATATTTTCTTCGATACTTTCCATTTGTTTTCGAAGATCATCTACAATGGCGTCCTGCCCTTCAGCGTCATCATTCAATTCGGTAATTTTACGGACGATTTGTTTTTCACGTTCTTCGTTCTGTCCGATCTTCAGTTTGTGTTCACCGCGCTGCTCGTTGAACAGGCGCACTTCGTTCTCCCGCGCGTTTTTCTTCAAAGCAAGACCGTAGATATTTTTTTGCAGTTCCACAAGACGCGCTTCCATGGAGTTTACTTCGTCCATATTAGCTTCCAGCGCCTTGTTCTCAGCTTCCATCTCCGCTCGAATTCTGTCGCGGTCGGCGGATCTGCGTCTGAGGGTTTCATTCTTCTCGTCTTTATCATATCTGAACTGCTTTAGCCGCAGCAGTTGAATATCAAGCTCAAAGTTGAAAATATCATCGCGGAGGGTACGGTATTTTAAAGTTTTTTCAGACTGGGTTTTAAGGCTGTCATAAGCGCGTTTTACCTCATTCAGGACTAACTCCATCTGACGCACATTTTCTTCGGTTTTGGCAAGATTTCGTTCCGCCTCGGCGCCCCGCTCCCTGTACCGTGTAATACCGGCTGCTTCTTCAAAAAGATACCGGCGTTCTTCCGGCTTCGACGAAAGAATCTGATCGATTTTACCCTGTTCCATAACAGAATAGGCAACCTTACCCACGCCTGTATCCCAGAACAACTCGCGAAGGTCTTTCAGCCGCACCTGTTTTTGATTTATAAAGTATTCGCTTTCCCCGGAGCGGTAGAGCCGCCTTTTTATCTCG
>JGI24695J34938_10002550_pt1 | contig 13764 bp, 10 predicted proteins | sample TergutCo191P3_FD_34938 | JGI IMG/M metagenome (IMG submission 34938) | reverse complement strand
CTCCCCNCCAGCCGCTATGACGAGCGGCGGGCTGACTTTGCGGTGAGTTTCATATCCATGCTCAAGCATACCACCGGCGAATGGTACGGTAAGCCGTTTAAACTGATGCTGTGGCAGGAGCAGATTATCCGTGACATTTTCGGCATTGTAGGCGAGGACGGCTACCGCCAGTTCCGAACCGCTTATGTGGAGGTCGGCAAGAAAAATGGCAAGTCCGAGTTGGCGGCGGCAATCGCACTCTACCTTTTGTTTGCCGACGGTGAAGCGGGCGCGGAGGTTTATTCTTGCGCCGCTGATATAAACCAAGCCTCCATCGTTTTTAACACCGCCAAGGCGATGGTCGAGCAATGCGGCGACCTGATGCAGTTATCCAAACTCGTGCCATCCACCAAGCGGATTATATTTCCGCATACCAACAGCTTCTACCGTGTGCTGTCCTCGGAAACCAAATCCAAGCAGGGCTTTAACGTGTCTGGGCTTATCTTTGACGAGTTGTTCGCGCAGCAGACCAGAGAACTTTTCGACACTATGACCAAGTACACAGGCGATGCAAGGCGGCAACCGCTCTACTTCCTTATTACCACGGCGGGCAGGGACAGGACTTCCATCTGCTACGAAATACACCAAAAAGCGATAGCAGTACTGGACGGCTCGAAGATAGACCCGTCTTTTTATCCCGCCGTTTTCGGTATTTCGGATAATGACGACTGGCACGACGAGAAGATCTGGCGGCGGGTGAACCCTTCCATCGGCGTGACCATTCCCTTTGAAACGGTGCAAGCCGCCTATGAGCAGGCGAAGCAGAACCCCGCCGAGGAGATGCACTTTCGGCAGTTCCGATTGAATGAATGGTGTAACGCCGACATCCGTTGGATGCCTATGGATAAATGGGATGCTTGCGGCGAGGATATAGACTTTGAGGAATACGAAGGTCGGGATTGTTATTGCGGCCTTGACCTCTCCAGTACAGGGGATTTGACGGCTCTGGTTTTGGTATTCCCACCTGCCCACGGCGACACGAAATATACCGCCATGCCGTTTTACTGGCTGCCGGAAGATGTTATCGACCTGCGGACGAGGCGCGACCATGTGCCTTACGCCCTCGGGAGTGAGTTGTCAAGGATAATTTTTGGGGGTTCATAAAAATCACAGTACAAGTGCTTTCAAATTCGCCAAATATCAGGCTTTTAAGTGCGAAAAGCAATTCGATAAAATGTTCGACTTCGCTTGCTTTCTGCGTTCAACCGTGATAAAATGGATATAGTAAGGACTGCCGTAAAATTTGCAAGGAGCGTCTGTATGGATTTAGAATGGATTACCCCAGAAGAAGCTGGAAATAAATGGGGAATAAAAGCTCGTCAAGTGCAGGCTCTTTGTGCTGATGGAAAGATTAAGGGTGCTGTGAGAGTTAGTAGAGTGTGGCTAATCCCTAAAGATGCAACCAAACCACCAGATGGCAGAACAAAGGCGGCAAGAAAGATAAAATAATTTGTATGGCGAGGAAAATAATATGAGCAAAATAGAAAACCTTAAAAAGTTAGTCGAAAAATTTGTGACCGACATTGAATATTATAAAAATCCAAGAAAACCATACAACGAACATTCTTGTCGTATGGAGTTTATAGACCCTTTATTGGGATTACTTGGATGGGATGTCACTAATTCAAAAGGGCTACCACCGCAGTACAGAGAAGTTATTGCGGAAAACTACTCATCATCAACCGACAGACCAGACTATTCACTAACTATGCGTGGGGTGACAAAGTTTTTTGTAGAAGCCAAAAAACCGTCTGTTGACGTATTTGTGTCGTTAGAATCGGCTCTGCAAGCTCGCAAGTACGGATGGAACGCTAACCACAAAATAGCAGTATTAACGAATTTTGATTACTTGATAATTTATGATACAACCGTTACACCACTTGAACAGGATGATGCTCATGTAGCTAGATTCCGTGTTTATCATCACACCGAATACGCTGAAAAGTATAGTGAGATATTGGAATTACTATCAAGAGATTCTGTTTATTCAGGCTCTTTTGATTTATATTTTAGTAAATATTTTGCGGAGCAAGGACGGCAAACACAACAAGTAGATTCAATGTTTTTGGCTCAAATTAACGAATGGCGTATTTCGTTAAGCAATGAACTATACAGTAAAGGCGGTCAATATTCTGATGTTGATGTTCTGAATGATGTTGTTCAAGAATTTATCAACCAAATTGTTTTTTTGAGGATTTGCGAAGATAAAAATCTTCCACTATACCACAGACTTCAAGATACAATTGCTGACCCTTCGCAGTTACACAATAGACTAGAGGAACTTTTGAGGACAGCAGATAAGCGTTATAATGCAGGAATTTTTTCGGGTGATTACATAGTATTTGACCTGAACAATGATGTTATATCTAATATTTTCAAGGGGCTATACTATCCGCAAAGCCCTTATCTTTTTAATATCATTGAGCCTAACCTACTAGGTAAAATTTATGAAATGTTCCTAACAGAGCAGCTTGTTTTGGCAGATAATGGAACTATCATATTGACGAAGAAAAAGGATTTTGCAAACCGCTCTATCGTGACTACGCCAACGGAAATAGTGCGATATATGGTTGAAAAAACAATGTCAAAACTTTGTACTGGAAAAAATCCCGAAGAACTTCTTGGCTTGCGTATCGCAGATATAGCTTGTGGTTCGGGTGTTTTTTTGGAAGCTGTATTTGACTATCTGCAAAGTTATTGCATTGAATGGTATCTTGAAAGCAATAATTCAAGGCACTTAATAGAAATCGGTAATGGGCGGTATAAATTGCCGTTAGAAGAAAAAAAGAAATTGTTGCTATCTTGCGTTTTTGGCATAGATATTGATATTCACGCTGTTGAAGTTGCTAAGTTTTCGTTACTCATTAAGCTGATTGAGAATGAAACTGCACCTTCGGTAGAAGCATCATCACCGATATTACCGAACTTAGATGATAATATTTTGTTTGGAAATTCCCTAGTGAGTGATGATGAACTGACTGGAATAAATATAGACAATGAAGAACTTATGAGCATTATACCTTTCGATTGGTCGGATATAAACAACGGTGATAAATTTGATGCTATCATTGGAAATCCACCCTATGTAAACACGGAAGGGCTTCATGCTTTGGTTTCTAAAAATGAGTTTACAGTTTATAAGAAAAAGTATAAATCATCTCACAAGCAGTTTGATAAATACTTTATCTTTCTTGAACGTGCAATCCAGAAAGTCCTAGATAAAGGGCTTGTTTGCTATATCATTCCCAATAAATTTTTCAAAATTGGTGCTGGGGAAAAGATTCGCCAGATAATAGCTGATGGTAAAATGTTGATTAGTTTAGATGATTTTGGAGATGCACAGTTATTTGAAGATAAAACGGTTTATAGCTCTATTGTCATGCTACAAAAACAAGAATCAAGCGAGTTTATTTATTCGAGCATTGATTCAGTTGCTGAATTATGGGTTGGAGAAGAAGTGCGGTCTGTTGCGTTAAAATCCGAAATGCTAAATAGTTTGCCTTGGCGATTAACAACTGACTTTGATTTTCTACAATTACTGCAAAGACTTAATGATTATGCAGTGTCACTACCCAAACACGCTGAAATATTTAATGGGATTCAAACAAGTGCAGAAAGACCAACGCCAATATATTGGTTTTCTAATGAAATGATTGTTGATGAAACTGAACACGCATTTGTAATCTCGAAAGATTCTACGGAATACTCAATTGAAAAAAGCATTTTACGCCCCTATTTCAAGCCCACAAAAAAAGCTGAAAAGGGCTTAAACTCCTATAGCATAATCGAAACAGACAAGCTAATTATTTTTCCTTATGATAGCGAAGGTAAGTTAATTCCGATTGATGTTATGGAAACCAAATATTTAGGTGCTTACGATTACTTGCAAGCATACTATGAGAGATTAGTGCCTAAGTGTGTATCGTCCAGTGGGGTTAGAGATGTTCCTAATGCCACAGCAGACACTTGGTATCAATATGGCAGAACACAGGCATTGACGGCATTTACAAATACTCCAAAACTTATTGTGGGAGTATTGAGTAAAGAGCCAATGTATGCTTATGATGATTGCGATATGCTTATTGCTTCTGGTGGCACTGCTGGCTATTGTGCTGTAACACAAAAAGAGAACAGTCCGTATTCTCTTGAATACATTCAAGCATGGCTTTCAAGTCCATATACCGAGCGAATTATGGAAATTATAGGTAGCGACTTTGAGGGTGGCTTTATATCAAGAGGTACTTTTGTACTACAAATGCTACCATTTGTTGAACTTGACCTTGGTAATACAGAGCAAAAAAATATTCACGAGGATGTCGTTTCTGCTACACGCAACATATACGAAATCAACAATAAATTGAAACTAACCCCTGCAAAGGCAACGGAAAAGATATTACTACGCCAAAAGTCAAAATTGATAGCCGAGATAGAAAGGCTTATTGAGCGGGTATATAGACTTGACTTTGATAGGGGGTAGACTATGCGACTTAAAGCAAATAGTACCAATCAAAAACTAAGGGGTGCATACTATACTCCTCCGCAACTCGCCAATGCTATGGTGGGGCTTTTTCGATACGATAATATCCGTACTGTGCTAGAGCCTAGCTGTGGTGATGGTGTTTTCATAGATAGTTTGATTAACTCCAATAATCCAATGGGTTCTATTGTTGCTGTAGAAATTGACCAGTGCGAAGCTGAAAAAGTATGCACTAGATATATTGAAAATAATAATGTTGCCGTGGTGAATGGTGACTTTTTCGAGTTTTATGACAATCAACATGGAAAACAGTATTTTGACTTGATTCTTGGAAATCCACCATATATAAGATACCAATATCTCACCGAAAAACAACGTGAAATTCAATCACAAATTTTAGTTAGTCATGGAATGAAATCAAACAAGCTGATAAACGCTTGGGTTGGTTTTATGGTTGCCTGTACACAAATGTTATCCGAGAATGGCAAAATTGCATTTGTCGTTCCTGCTGAAATTTTGCAAGTTGTTTATGCGGAGGACTTACGTCAATTTCTATCACGCCAGTTTTCCAAGATAACATTGATTACATTTGAAAAACTTGTTTTTCCTGAGATAGAGCAAGAAATACTTGTATTCATAGGCGAAAAAGGGGGCGAAGAAAAAGGCATACGAATTATTGAAATGTCTGACCTTAATTGTTTTGATATGCTTGATTTAGAAAGCAATGGTTTTCAAAAGTTACAAGGCGTTAGCGAAAAGTGGACAAAGTATTTCACCTCTGCCGATGAAACGCTATTGATTCAAAATTTGAGAGAGGACAAGCGTTTTTTGCAATTTAAGGATTTTGGCATTATCAATGTGGGCATCACTACGGGTAACAATGACTACTTTTCCATTACTAAAGAGATTCAAGAGCAATATAACCTAGAATCTGTGGTGCTTCCGTTAATTGGGCGTAGCTCCCATGCACACGGTATAAGATTTAACTATGAGGATTGGAAATCCAATGTTGAAAAAGGCAAAAAGGCAATGATAATAAAATTTCCAGATATTCCTTTTGCAGACTATCCCCAAACGCACAAAGATTATATTGAGCATGGGGAACGCACAAGGCAAAATGAGGGGTACAAGTGTAGTATACGTGAGCGGTGGTATATTGTGCCGTCTGTGTGGATACCAGATGCCTTTTTCTTGCGCCGTAATAATCAGTACCCTAAGTTCGTATTGAACCGTTGTGATGCGGTTTCAACAGATACGATGCACAGAATTAAGTTCAATGATGGTGTAGATTCTGAAAATGTTTTGTTGTCATACTATAACAGCGTTTCATTTGCTTTTACTGAAATTTGTGGACGTAGTTATGGTGGAGGCGTATTAGAAATATTGCCAAGAGAGATGGGTAATATTCTGATTCCTGTAGTTAAAGAAATAGATACAGCATTGCGTAACGACTTGCTTGCTCAAGTTGACGAAATAATTCGCAACAACGAGGATATAGAACTTGCCCTTGACTTGGTGGATAAAAAATTGCTAGTTGATATTCTTGGCATAGATGAGAGCATCTGTAGGCAATGTCGCAATATTTGGAGAAAACTGCAAAGCCGAAGATTAAAAAGAAGTGTTTCGGGAAAAGCGAAGCATTTTGTGGTTTAAGGAGTATGATGCAATGGATTATAAAGATTGTTTACAGCAAATTCAAAAATACTTAGAAAATAGCCCTCTGATAGTTCTTGGGTCAGGGGCTTCTGCTGACTATGGACTTCCTCTTATGGGTACTTTGAGTGAAGAAATACAGCGACACGATGACAAATTCGAGCCTGACGAATTTACAGCCTTGTGCGAAAACCTGAAAACAATGAATCTTGAAGAGGCGATTGATAATACACCTCTTTCGGATTTATCAGTTGATACCTTGAGAAAAATCGTATGGGAATGTATCAATGAAAAGGATATGGCTCTATTTCAACGACTATTGCAAAATAACTCTGATTTTGCGCTTGTAAAATTGCTGAAAAAGGTTATTGCCCCTTCGCAAAACTCCGCCAGTATAGTAACGACGAACTATGACCGATTGGCAGAATATGCGGTTGACTTGATGGAAGCTGTGGCAGTTACTGGTTTTGAAGGCAATTTAATACAAACATTAGATATTCCCAGTAATCAGAAACGCCAACAGCGCATACGAATAAGAGAACGTATAGTGAACATTTGGAAGGTACATGGCTCACTAGATTGGTTTTCCAACAATGGTAGGAGTATATGCCTACCTCTTTCAAGGGATATTCCTTTGGAACATAAGCCTTTAATAATCCCGCCAGGGAAAGGTAAATACAACATAACCCATAATGAACCATACCGAAGCATTATTGCGCAGGCTGATACGGCTTTTTCACAAGCAAACTCATTTTTGTGTATTGGATATGGATTCAACGATGAACACATTCAACCTAAGCTCATAGAGCAAATTAAAAAAGGAAAGCCAATTGTCGTGTTGTGTTATACTGCCACAGATGCGTGTAGGCAGAATGTTGTGTCTGATGATGTTAGTAAATATGCAATAATCGAACGCTCAACAGATGGAAAAACGCTAGTAACAGGAAAAAACTATACTGAAACATATGATGGCGATTTTTGGAGATTGCCTGATTTTATTAAAACAGTTTGGGGGTAACGAAATGAGTATTTTTAACTATAAGCACGAAGATGTACTTGGAACGGTTGAAAGTGTTGACACAACTTCCGTCATTATTCGTGTCGAAGGCGATGACCGTTTGCGTGATTTGCAAGTGAATCATCTTGTTGCGGTACAAAGTAGTAAAATAGGACAACACTTGATTGGCTTGGTATCAAAAATAGTTAGAAAATCTTCTTTTACGGATTTAGATACTACGGCTGAAAATCAACAGAGTTTCAATATTCTAAAGGTCGTACTTATTGGGACTCACGTTGATAAAGTTGCTGACGAAAATAATGTTTTTCTTCGGACTATTTCAACGGTTCCGACGATAAATGCTGAATGTTTTCTTATTCATAGTGAGCGACTTAAACAGTTTATGCAAGCAATATCATCTATTAGAGAAGGACAAGACACAGTATCGCTAGAAATTGGTCACTACTCAATTGATGAAGATGCTGTAGCGTGGCTCAATGGAAACAGACTGTTTCAAAGACATTCTGTAATTGTTGGTAGCACAGGCTCAGGAAAATCATGGTGTGTAGCTCGTATTTTGGAACAAGTGGCATCTCTAAAATCGGCAGATGCAATTCTCTTTGATATTCATGGTGAGTACGAACCTCTTAAAGGTGATAATTTTGTGCATTTCAAAGTGGCTGGACCCACCGATGCTCAATCTGATAACACCTTGTTTTTGCCGTATTGGTTGTTGACATATGAAGAAATGCTATCACTAATGTTGGATAGAAGCGACAATAACGCTCCTAACCAAGCGATGATGTTTTCTAATCTGGTGATAACTGGGAAAAAGGTCTTTTTGGATTCAGTTGGCAAAGAAGATATGATTAGCGAGATAACACTCGACAGCCCCATTCCTTACTTAATGACTGAATTACTAAAAAATCTTGACGATAAGGATAAAGAGATGGTTACAAGCCAATCAACTGGAAAGCCAGTTAAGGGAACCTATAATGGGTTGCTTACACGCTTCATTCAGCGATTGCACACGAAACAGAATGATAAACGACTAAATTTCATGTTTAGTCAAGATGCAAATTTGTTAAGATATGAGTATATGTTTGATTTGTGCAGTAAAATAATGCAACCAGCAAAAAATGGTTGTGGAGGGGTAAAAATAATTGACTTTTCAGAAGTTCCTTCTGATATTCTGCCTCTCATTGTATCTCTTATGGCTCGGCTTGTTTTTTCAGTACAGCAGTGGTCTGATGCTGCAAAACGCCATCCGATTGCTTTATTTTGCGATGAAGCTCATTTATATATTCCCGCAAACACAACCAAAAGCATTGATGATGCAAGTTTGGTGAACTTTGAGAGAATCTCGAAAGAAGGACGAAAATATGGAATTGGTTTGGTTGTAATTTCTCAACGTCCATCAGAAGTAAATAGAACAGTAATGAGCCAAAGCAATAATTTTATAGCCATGCGCCTTACAAATGTCGATGACCAGTCTGTAGTAAAAAGATTATTACCTGACAGCTTGGGAGATTATGCAGAAATGCTACCAATTTTGGATGTTGGAGAAGCTCTGGTTGTGGGTGATGCTAGTTTGCTACCTAGTAGAATAAAAGTATCTCGCCCAACATTGAAGCCTAGAAGTGCAACCGTTGATTTTTGGGATGAGTGGGCAAGGGATGATGTTGATGTGGATATATCGTCTGCAATTGAATCTTTACGAAAACAGGCAAAATAGAATTAAACCAGTCACAGGGCGAACACTCGCTCTATGACTGGTTTTTTTATGCCCTATATTTCTGCTTCATTTTTACCTTTGCTGGAATTTTCCAACCGTTTAGCCTTACGCTCTGCATTATAGCGGTCACGGCTTTCACGTTGCCTAATAACTTCATCACGCTTGCACTGTTGCTCCGCTTCACGTATGGCGGTAATGCCTGTGGAGTTTTCAATCTGCCTTTTCTCCGCAAGCAAATTATCTTTTGCCTTTTCAAGCTGTGGTCGAGTGCCGTAATTTTTAGTAGTTTCTTTTTGGAAGTCACTACGCTTTTTCTCTTGCTCGGCAATTTCCTTATTCATTTTGCGACGTTCAAAAAATCCTACTGTGTGGAGGTTTCGCTCGATGTCTTGAATTTTTTGGTCGTAAAGTGCCATAACAGTATCTGCGTGTCGGAGTCCAGAAAGTTTACTTTCGATGATGCCCAGTTCGATTTCAACTTGCTTTAGGGTTCGGGGTTTTGGCTTGGGTTTAGTTGTAGGCTTTTGTGCAGAAGTTTGATTCGTTTTGGGTTTGGATTTTGGTGTAGGGTTTTGAGTGGTTATTGGTTTGGATTTGGGCTTTGGCACAGGGGCTGTGTTCGCTTTTGTGTTGGTATTTTTCGCAACATCGGTTTTTGCTGTTGTGGGTTTTGGCGTTTTTGGTATATCGTTTTTCACTTCATTTTTAACCAAAACTGGACTTGGTGATTTTGGCATAGTAACTGATGGGGTTTCCTGTTGTTGCGATTGTTGTTGAATTTCTCGAAGTTCATCAGTTTTCAACTGCTCCTATTCCGCTTCAAGTTTCCGCAAAGTAGCATTGATATTTTCTATTTCAGCATTAGCCAATTTTATCGCACGGTTTATATCCCCACGCTCGGTAGGTATTCCTCGCTTCTCCATCTGGTGGCAAGCTGTGCCAAGATGAATTGTTGGGATTTGCTCTTTGCCTTGTCTTTCATAACTGCGGTGGTCTACACGCTCTGGGTGTTCCAATTTTTCTAAATATTTATTACAAAAATTAGCCCATGATTCTCTCCATTCTTCGGCTTTGTGGCGTTCGTTCCATTCGGTGGTTTGCTGTTTAGAACATTCATAGGTACGCTTCACAGGGTCGTAAATTTTATCACCATTTTTGTCAAGATGATAAACTTTCTTTTGCTTATCTCCCCAAGTACCGTCCTCGTTAAATAGTCGCATAGTTAGCATGATATGAACATGGGGATTATCAGAATCCATGTTGTAAAAATTTATATCCGCAATCATGCCTTTGTCCGTAAAATTTTCTTTAACGTATTCAAAAGCAAGTGATGTATTTTGGAAGTATGACAATTCTTTTGGTAATGCCAATTCAACTTCTCTAGCCAACTGACTATTAGAAGCCTTCTCAACTTGCTCCACAGCGTTCCAAAGTGTAGCACGATTTTTATATTCCTCTGGTGCGTTTTTTGGCAAAAGGATTATTGATTTTGCAACTCCCTGTTTTTTGGTATAATCATGGATAATTCCTGTTTGCTCGTTTGTGATTTTTTCACCTGCACGATAGGCTGAACTAAGCCCTCCGCAGGAGCGCACGTACCACAGCTTGCTGTGGTACATAAGTGCGCCCTTGCCTTTAGCAAGGGAAGGGGCTACGCCCCCTGACCTTGCGGGTTTTGCGGATTTGCGGAAGAACCGCTTGCGGTTGCTTCTGCTGAATCCGCTGGGTTTGTCGGAGCAGATGTAGGTGTTGTTGCTTTCTGCTCCGCAGGTTTTTTGGGTTCGGCTGGCGTGGGTAGGGTTAAAGGTCTGCCGATAATTTTAGCAAGAGTATCACGCCCGTAACTGGTATTTATGCTCTAGTTATAAGCGATTCAAATTGTTCGTCTGTGATGGTTATTAAATCTGGCATTACTTTCTCTAACATTCCATGACGAGTACACAGGCGTTTTGTCCGTGCCTTGCGTTCGTCCTCTTTGTGTTTTTTTAGAAGCTCCTTTTCTTGCTTCATAAGTTGCTCCATTTGGTTACGGATTTGTTCGATTTTTTCCATTCTGCTTTTTGCCATTTTGCATTTCTCCCTTAGGTTTTTGGATTTTTTGGAATTGGGTATAATAAAACCGCCATTAGCTTTTTAGGGCTTTGGCGGTTCTGATTATGGGTTATGGGGTTGCGATTGTTGCAGTTATGCAGTTTTGATTACTGCAAAAGCTATACAGCAGTTGAGCGTTTTTTGCATGGGTTATATGGTTGGGGTGGCGTTCTTCCCTCGGCTATTGCTTGTTCATACTCGGCAATTCTGCGTTGTGCATACTTGGCTTTTTGTTTAGCCGATTCTTTAGCCCTGTATTCTGCCCAGTTGGGGCTTTCTCGCATTTTTTGGCGATATGCCCTGTTCTTTTCTTTCTGTCGTGCCAATGCACGTTCCCGCTTTTCGATTGCCAGTTTTTCAGCTTCTTCTTTCTCCGCTTGTGCCTTTGCAATTTCTTCCGCTGTAGGTGGGATTATAATTTTAGGCGGTACAAAGTTGCCGATAAAATTTAGGTGAATGTCCACACGCTGTTTCCGCTTGCCTGTACTTCTGTCTGCTTCATGTACCACAATTTTTTCAATGAAGCTGTTTACCATTTCGTTAGACAATTTGGAAAAATCTGTGTAACGGTGGACGAGTTCGATAAATTTATCTGTCTTTTCAATATCCGCTCCCCATGTGTCGATTTCGGATTGCAGTTGTGGTATACTTTCTTCAAGAGAAGTCTGTTCACCGTCATAGTCTGTCATCATTTTATCGAAGTGCTTTTCGGGGATTTTACTCAATGCGAATTGTTCGCATAGCTTCTTAATAAGTGTGTCGAGTTCATCACGGCGGCGTTTTTTCTTGGACAAGGTTTTCTTAATTTCCTTTATAGCGTTTTCTTGCTGTGTGGCTGATACTTCACGCAATTTTGCTATAAACTCCGCTTCATTGTTACGCACATAATAACTAACACGCTTTATAGTATCGAGTATCAGTTCTTCAACAGCAGGCACACGAATAAAGTGCATGGTACACGCTCTGCTACGTTGACGGTAGTTTGAGCAAAGATAATCATTTTTGTGCCGTGGGTTGCGAATGTTTCGGTAATCTTGTGAGCGGTCATGGGTCATTTTGGAATTACAATCCGCACAATACATTAAGCCAGTTAGCCTATAGGGTGGCTCTCCGTTTTTGGCAGGACGGCGTACAGTTCTTCGTAGACGCTGTGCGGTGTGCCATGTTTCGGGGTCAATGATTTGCGGAATTGCACCTTCAAAAATAATGCGTTCATCTTTGGGGGTTGCCTTGCGTTTTTTCTGTTTATAACTATCGCTGTAGCCCTTGCGAAGAATTTTGTTTCCCATATATTCCTCACGCTCCAAAATACCGCTAACTGAACCGCCACGCCACATATAAGGGTCTGCGTATGCTCTGCCGTTGTTGTGTGTGCCTACTTTTTCAGGATGAGCAGAAGGAATAAGCACTTTTTCACGCTCTAGGATTCTGGCAATTTGGTATACTCCATTTCCCTCAATCACTAGCTGAAAAATGCGCCGTATGGTTTTGGCAGCTTCTTCATCTAGTAGCCACTCTTGGCGGTTTTCTGGATTGTGAATATATCCATACGGAATTGAACCGCTTACATGGTAGCCTTGTTCCATGCGTGATTTGAAAACGGCACGGATTTTCTTCGAGGTATCTCGTGCGTGCCATTCAGCAAACAAAGCACGCAGGGGTGTAAAATCGTCCTCACCGTTGGCTGTATCTATGTTGTCGTGAATTGCGATTAGCCTAATTCCACGATTTTCAAATTCTTCAAGATGAAGCCCAACACGAAGATGGTCACGCCCCATGCGGTCAAGGTTTTTGATAATGATGGTTGCAACTCGTCCAGCTTCAATTTCTTCCATAACCTCAATCCAACCGGGGCGATTCCAACGAGTGCCTGAGAATCCATCGTCCTCTATAAAGCGATAAGGGGTTAGCCCATTTTTCTCGGCATACTCGGTTAGAAGTTGGCGTTGGTTTTTGATTGATAAAGATGTACTATCCTCTCCATCATCTTTAGATAGGCGAGCATATAAAAGATGCAGTTTTTGGTTTTTTAGGTTTTGTTTCGTCATATCGTCCTCTTTCCGACAGTCTGCGGAATAGGCATTGTTGGGATTGTATGTGTTGGATAATGAATTGAGCATTTACCCCACCTCACTTTCCAACAAACGAAAGATTTTATCTTCAAAACTATCCCTGCTTGTTTGGCTGTTATGGACGTATACCGTGTAAGTTGTACCGCCTAGCGTTTTTGTGAATAGTGGCATTTCAGCGAGTGAAGTTTTGCCTTTTTCAGCAAGTACGCTTTTGGTTTTTGGGGTTTCGCCTTGCGTTGTTGTCGCATGGGTTACTCCCTTATGGGCGGTCTGGTGGATTTTGTGGTTAAATCCTGTGCATAGTAGATTTGTAATAGTCATGCCTCCTTGTTTTTTGGATTTGCCATATCGTGATGGCGTTTTTGGGTACAAAAAATGCCCCTCTACTATTAGGAAAAAATAGGGGGCAATTCGGAACACATTTTTGAAATTTGTTGAAAAAATTTTTATAGCCGTGTTGTGTGGCTATGTTGTATGGGTATAAAAGCGTTCTCACCACAAGAATTTGCCCCCTTGTCGGTGTACGCACATAAGCCAGTCATAATGCCGTGATTGCTAGACTGCCTATGTCTATTTTGTGAGAGTATTCCCACCCTCCTTGTTATGTAGTGACCTTTGTCAAGTACCTTTTCAAAAATCACTATACTTTTATTTTATTGTTACCTAAATGCCTGAAAGCATAAGGAAAGAGCTTTGGTAT
>JGI24695J34938_10002549_pt1 | contig 13765 bp, 23 predicted proteins | sample TergutCo191P3_FD_34938 | JGI IMG/M metagenome (IMG submission 34938) | reverse complement strand
TTTTTCCACTTTGCCATCTCTGTCTCCTTCTTCTAACAGTATGGCATAGCCGCTTTTACATGACCACGGCCTTAGGCCGTGGTTTTCTAAGTTTTAATAAATCTGTTTCAGTATCTACATTAAAAAACAAATTACCTTGTCATCGCCAACTGTTAATTTCCTAACCGGACATTCTGTTTTTTCAGCCTTATTAAAAAATATTGCCATAGTATCCAACTCCTTATTTATAAAAATATCTCCAAGCATGGGATCAAAAATATCATCACTATCCCCTTTAACGGGAAAATATTTTAATGCCATATTTTTTTCTCCTGAATGCTTTATTTGTGTTTAATATAACTTAGGATTATAACTCGTACAATTCGTACATTTGTACGTAGTATATATGATAAAATAAAGCTGGATCATCAATTATGATTAATCCTATCCTTCTCCTTCTCAGCCAATTGATCTAAAGTCAGCTTTGACCCTTCTGGAACAAATGAATTTATTGTCATGCCGTTTTTATAAAGTTCAAATCTTGTAGAACCTAAAATGTCTTTTTGAATTTTCTCCGGTTGCTTTGCAAGCCATTCCTCATAACTCATACTTGCGGAAACCGGGCCATCTTCGGAAGCGCGCTCATCGTCATCATCAAAGCCTTCCATGCCTTTGATTTCGGGAATCCACAAACAACGGTAATTATGATGCTGTGGTAGGTGAGGTTCCTCAGGCGGCTCTGAGCCATCAAATACTATTCCATCTAGTTTGCCGCATACTAGGCATGTTCGGCTATCCAATGTTCCTACGTATCTATAACCAGAAAAAATACTACTATTTTTTTTATATGTCTCTGTTCTAGCGGTCTCCGCAAGATGCGCTACCATTGTTTTTGTATTCATTTCCAATGATTTACGCAATTTTTGCATTTGATCGGGTATTATATTAATAGTATTCATTGAACCTAGAACATTTCTTGATATTTGTTTAGCAGTGAGTCCAAACATGTATCCAGCGCGAACTTGGTTATCCCATGTATAAAAAACATCGTCTCCAAATTTATTTATGTATTGTTCAAAAGTTACACCTTGTTGATTGTTTGGATACATTCTCGATACGGCATTTGTATAACTTCCAAAATTTGCTGCTGACCAAATCTTTGCTGGTGCTGGTAGACTAAAATCTGTTGTTACACCAACTTTTCGTATCGTGTTTTCTACAAACTGTGTCTCTTCCTCTGCTAAATCCTTAAAGTCTAATTCGAGTTGTTTATCAAGTTGTTCGGTCAAATCGTTCGTTATACGTTTTATCTCACTCACTACCTTACTGTACTGTTTTTTTGTTTCTATTCCATCTGTTTTATAAATAATCTCGCGGATCTGTACATTAGCGGTATCAAGTATATCTAATAATTTATTAGCTTGATAATTTGAATAACGAGTAAGATTTATCTCATGTCTAAGATAAATATCTTTTAATTGTGATGATCTTGGTTTAGCTCTGCGGTCATATACTTCTTTAGCCATTAATTGCCCATAACGACATAGTCTTTTCCCTGTGGCTTAATTTACGCCAATTTATTTCGCCAATAATAATAATAAATACTTCCAATATTAATAATGCCATTGAAAATAAAATCATTTATTAATCCCTATTTTTTTTTCCATAATAATCTACAGCAAGTATTTCATACATTTTTTCATCATAAAGTCTACCATCAATTAACCTGATTTCTTGTTCTTTAATACCAACTATGCGACCATTATAATGTTTTACTAATCTATCATAAGTTTTTTCAACAGGATTCCCAACTGCGACACTAAAATTAATTTTATTAAAATTATATTTTTCAAATATATCTTTAATCGCTGTCATTACATCTTTGCCGAATATATATTTATTTTGTTTATAATCTCCAAAATGAGAAATAATCAATCCATGTGTTGAATTTACATCACGTTTAATTCTATAGGCAATAAAGCCAATAATTTCATAATTATATATTGATACGAAATGATTTTCATTCCATGTATCATCTGACAGTTTTAATACTTCTCTGTATGAATAAAAATTTTCATACATATAATAAGAATTAAATGCTGTATCAAAAAAAATTTGTCTTAATTTTTCTTCATGTTTTTTTGCATATTCGAGCATATTTTATACCACATCTCCTTTAGGGCCATGTCCGTTAGAATAATCTGCATCAAGCTTCTCTATAAAATTCTCAAGTGTCATGTCCTCAGGCACCATTCCATTTTTCTTTAATGTCGCAAACCATACACTTCTTGGTATTTCATTTGATAAGCGCGCGTTATACATAATTGTGAGTATTTGGGCAGATAAACCTTTGTAATCAAAATCAGTATTAAGCTGATACGACCAAGCATCAACGTTCTCATTAGGTAAATTCCATTTCAACATTAACCTTATGGCTTCTGTAGCTTTATTACTTGAGCTTCGTGCAAATGCACCTAACACGCCGTTTTCCGCAGCACGATGTAATTTTGCAACCTCTGCGGTTTCAACGCCTTTCTTTTCTGATCCAATCGCTTGAATGCCTAGTTTTGCCATGCGGTCAAGACAGGCATTAAGGGCTTTTAATATTTCTCCAATTCCAGCGCCAGTAAACTCCACATATTTAACGTTAACTGAAACTATTTTTCCTTCTCCATCTTTTTGACAAAAATATTTTGCGGTAGAACCTCCCATAGTAAGATTTACAGGAACTCTCTCTTTCTTTACGACAATTTTTCCATTATCATCTTTAATTTTAATTTCTTTATCTTTAGTTGGAATTTCCATATTTTCAACAACAAGAGTCGGAACACTTGTATAATAAATTCCATTTTCATATTCAGCAGTTTTTTGGTAATGACCAATATTTTCATAAGCGAGACCCAATAACATAGATTTTTCAGGTTCTTCTCCGGGGGTCATGTAGAAAGGGATAAAATCAAAACGTTTGCCTTCATTCATTGTAGGTTCTATAGTTTTACCATACGGAATAAAACCTGATTTTTTTCCATCAATGGTTTTTTTAAAAATTCGCTGTATATAAAGACCTTTATCATCAAGAGAAAGGACACGATACGATTCTACTGTAATAATATTAAACTCATCATCAGGATCTTCCTCTTCAATGTCTTCACGGAGTACAACTTTTGTAAGTTTTTTTACTCCATTTTTTACAGAATATTTATGAGAATATATCGATTCTGCGGAATACCATTTCAAATATGCGCGACTACTGCTTAAAGCTAATGATGTTCCAGGTTCAACAGGAGTATAATCAACTAAGTGTCCGCCAAATCCTGTTTGTATCGAATCCCATGTTGTCATTGATATGTATTCATCAAGATTTGTACCAGAGCCGTCAATGTTTTTTAAATATTCCTTAGCAACTTCACTGAGTTTATCTTCTCCTGCTTGAGTGGGATCAAAAGCAAATATGTGACCATGCAATCCCTCTGCGGTACGACTTGTTCCATCAAAAAAAACAGCTCTTGCCTGATAATTTTTATAATCTTCATTGGTTTGTCCTGCGGATTTTGGTAGGTAATTAGTTCCGCCAGCTTGGATAGCTTCTTGTCCGTCAACACAATCACGGACAATAGTCCATCGGCGAATATTTTTTTTATATGCTTTACTTTGGGTATTTATTGGCATAATTCTAATATATTTCCAGCGTTATACAAGCGCAATTCGTACATTTGTACTACGTACGATATTTAATTTATTTAACTCATCACATTTATTATTTTTATGATATATTATCTACAGAAACAACTTTAAGCGATCTGTGTACACCAGGCGTGTTAGTTACGCGATTTTTCTTTCGCAAGTTTTCTACATAAGCCACAATAGTAGACTTAGCAAGATTAAGCTCATTGGCTATGTCAAATAAAGACGGGCCTATACCGTTTTTATCGTTATAATCATTTATAAAGTTATAAACTTCTTGTTGACGCCTTGATAATCCATTCATAAATAATTCCTCCCTGATATTAATTACTCTCTTTAATTTCCAACATTTTAACTGTATTCAATTTCAGCTTCCCCAACACATGAGCCTGATTCTTTGTGATACCCTGTATAAAAACATAACAGTAACGCATCTGCTTTATCAGGGGATCGTCTAAATCTTTTTTTAAAAGTTTTCTTTGCTTCTACTTGTTTTCGTCCTCTTTTATCATAATCGTAAAGTCTACCGCCTAATTCTTGCAACAGATGCGGATCATTCGGTATACTTACTTCATCTATAGGGAATTCAAGCCACATCTCGTCCGCAAGGATTGTATACTTTTTTTTATTTTTTGGTTCGCCTCCAAAATTAATTGGTATAACGTTTGCGCCAAACTCACTAAGACTGTCTGTAACACCACCGCCAACTCCTGTATCATCAACTTTAATTGGTATATCAGGATTTTTATCTGCGAATTCCCAAACTGCCTTTGCTACATACCGAGTATCTTTCTTCACCAGCTCTTTATGCGCAATTGTTCTAAACCCACGTCTCCGATACATTTGTGTTTTATCGCTTCCAAATCTTCCGACATCAACACCGATTTCATCAGGATCAGTTTCCTCCACAATACGATTGGCAGCACCTCTTATACTGACACGATTCATAACTGCGTTATCGCCTTGTTTACGTGCTGCACCTCCCCATATATGTTCCGCTTCATCAGGATTATTTTTATAATCGGCTTTCATCTCTTTCTGCAGCACATCCGGAAACCACGGATTATCAATCAATCCTTGTTGTAATTCAACTCTTAGAACATCATCCCTATCAGAAAGCCAAAGCATGGTATATACAGGATCGTAATCTGTCTCTGGATTCCAAACGGCCCATAATTCCGAATCTGGATTTCTAAGTGTTGGTAACAACATGCTTATTGATTCTGCTGATATAGTTGATGCTTCTTCCAGAAAAAATATATCAAAACCTTCAAGACTTTTTATTTGCCTTGCTGCTCTAAGATCATTTAATCCGCGAAATATAAAGTGCGCTCCTGATGGTGAGTCTATATAATCTCTTGTAATATGCCAACCTGGGTATCTGAGTCTTTTTATTGTTTCACATACAAGCGAATAACATGATTCTTCCAATGACTTCTGTACTTCGCGAAAGCAGCCTATTTTTACCGGTGCTTCTTGTGCTATTTGAACAAGTAACGAGATACATGATCTTGATTTCCCGCCAGCTCCGCGGCCGCCTTTTCCCAATTTAATACGACATGGATTTCTGAATGCCTCCATTTTAGGTGTAACTTTTTCAAGTTCATCCTGTTCAAGTAAATATAAAAAATCTTCTTGCTCACTGTCCTTTAATTTAGTTAAATCGTAATGCACTTTTTCATATACTCCTCTAATTTTAGCTGACGTTCTTCTCTTGTTAATACTTCTGGTGCATTGATACTGGCATCTACTTTTTGTGCCGCCTTGCCGTGAAAAAATTCTCTTTGTTTATTTATTTCGTGCATGGTTCCATTATTCACATCATGAATACAGGCGGTTATAAAACCCACTATTATAAGCGGAAGCTTTTCCTTGTTTTCCGGTCGCATCATTTCTTTTAATTCACCTAACGTTTTGGTAGCTATATTTAAAAACATTAGATCAAAATCTTTTTTTGATATATTGTTATCTTTTAAATATTTTTTTAATTTGCTCGGTTTTCTTCCGCGTTTTTCCGGTTGATTGGATGAAGTAAATCTGTGTGGTATACCGGCTTTGAGACCGTCCTCTCTTGACATTTAATCCCTCACTGTAAGCATGTTTATAACATTTTTTAATAGTTTTCGTGTGTTTTGCGTATTCAGTTTATTTACACGAGAAAGCCCTTTAAACACTTCCGACACCTTCCTTGTATGAATTCACATTTTTTAATTTTAAATTGATTTTCACAGGGATAATTTTCGTCTCAGAGGCTATTTTATAAATGTCACTGAAAAAAAATAAAACATCTCGAATTTTGCAAAATCCTTGTAAAATAAAACGACATGCCTTAATGTCAGAGCATAAGGAGTAAACAATTATGAGTCCAGCAGTTATTGAATTAAATAATATTAAGATGTGGCTATTACAAGGCGCAATTACATACGAAGCCGCGAAGGTACAAGCCGAGCCGCATATAAAAGCTTTTAACACTCGCGCCTCGGAGATTGCGAGAAAACATAACACTAAACCGCGCAAAACATGCTTTGCTTCATTCATTCGTTGATGCCTCTCGATTATTCCATTTTTCGACAGCTCTCTTTTCTGTTGACGCTACTGTACCATTTGCGCCACAATTCCAACAATGAACACTATAGCATCTCACTTTGTTTTTAACATGAAGTGAATTGCGACCTTGGAAATAAATATCTAAATCTTTAATATTACTATTGCCACAGAACGGACAAGGCTTTAATTTATACATGCGCTGATCTCCTGTAATAATTCATGTGGGCTTTTACAACCATCTTTAATAATTGATATGTCTACTCTTTGACCAGCAAGGTATAAAGATAGGTTCATATAATTTTCAATCTTTTTGCCATCAATCAATTTTTCGTTCAAGGCTTTCTGAATACCGTCATGGATAAACTTTAACCAATGACTAAAGTCTTTATCCGCAAAATCACCTAATACCAGCGTTTCCTTTTCAGTCTTTTCAATTTTTAAGAAGTCAAATAATTTCTTTGATATTTCGTTGTTTTTAGATTTGAATAATTCTTTAAATAATCCCATGACTTTCCTCCGCTTCCGCTTTTTCCGCTTCGCTCAAAGCGTCTATAAATTCCTGCTTTTCAATTTTGCATTTCTCTGCTGCACGAACAGGATCGCCTTTGCAAAACACCAAAATATTTTGATGTATTTTTCCAATCTTCCGGGATTTTACAAACCCTTCTGCGACCGTTAACGCTTTCGCGGCTATTTGCGTAACGAGAATCATTTCGTTGTAGAAATTAACTCCTGCGGCTTCAAAGGCGCGGATAGTGTCCGGCACAATGCCGTAATACGCGCCGCTGCGCGTTTTGTCCCTTGACTCGCCGACAACAAAGACAGCGAAGCAATCCTCGCGCAGACGCGCACAGGCTTTTTTGATTATCTTAAAATAAGCGGTTTGAAAATCGCTGTATGTCATGTTGGATAAATCTTCCGGTTGCTTTGAATACACCTCAAGGTCGGCATAGGGAGGACAGGAAAAAACAAGATCCGCGCTGTAATCCTGCGGCAGTAGTGCGTCCATGTTCCGGCTGTCGCCTTGTAACCAGGTCGGCTTCCGGTCTTTTGTTATGTGTAATTGTTCGCGGTTGGCTTCGATTTGTTCCTGCCGCAGATCAATGCCGGTATACTGGTAATCCAGACAAGCAGCGATGATACCGCGCACGGACCCGCCAGCGAAGGGGTCAAGGATAACGCCGCCTGTCGGACAGAACCAACGATACATGATTTCGCATAACACAGGATCGAATATAGACTCGGACGGCAGGGTGCTGCCGCTGGCTTTCTTCGCTAAGGAAGCCATGTTTTTGAGCATTCCATCGTTACGACCTTTTTCGGATTTAATGCCGAGCGACAACCATGCTTTTTTTCTGTCCTGCCAATAGCCGGAGGAAACCCGAAAGACCGACAGCGGTGGAACGATGAAGCGTTCAACAAGAGAGCGCCGGTCTTTATCATTCGGGAACATTTCAGGGATTTGTATTAAGCCGCCGTTCGGCAGCGCGAGATCACCCCATTCGATATTCAGCCCTTCGATGAAAGCGCGGAAACCCTCGATGTCGATAACGCCGTATTGAGAATTGAGCCGAAGCATTTTTTGTTTTGCTTCCGCTTCGTCTGCGGCTTCGATGAAATCAACAGGTAATAAAGGTATAGGAGGAGGAGGCTCTTTTTTGATATAAAGTTTTCCCTCATCATCCAATGCGTACCATTTTTCCTTCATCATCAAAACCGCGCCGGTTCTGCCGTGACCATCGAGGCACCAGTTATGTTCGTTATTCTGCCAAATGAATTCAGGGAATGAAAAACCAACTTTCAGGATTGAGGTTATTATTTTCTCGAATTCTTTTTTGGTGCGCTTCTTGAAATCCTTTTGAAAATTTTCAATGGCTTCAACCGGAAGTAATCCTGCGCCCTTACAAGTTACACGGAAATAAGGCTGTTCCGTTTCGTTCGTTGTCGATACTTCACCCATAGGTTTTCTCCTATTAGGTGCGTCCAGCAACGCCCTTTTAAAATAACGGTACAATTAATATATTATATTTTTTATTTTATGTCAAGTGAATTACTTTACGTCTTATAATCAAGAGTAATCGCCTTTTTCTTAAACATTGGCGGAGGATCAGTTATTTTCCGATTACAATAATTTAAGAACGAATATTCACATTCTTCACATTTTCCATTCGTGACTGCTTGAATACAAGAAATTTCATTTTCCCCATATTTTGCCAGTGATAAAAAAGCTACAAATTTACTACTCATGTCCAAATTCCTTTTTCGAGCTTATCAGCAACGCGAAGCAAACTATTATGATATGTGGATAATAGTTCTAATTTTCTCTCTGCAGGTTCGTTTCGGTTTACGCACTTATCTATCTCGTTACATAAATCATACAATCTTTCACTTGCGTTTAGCGCTACTTCTTTCCAGCGAATTCGTTTTTTCATTTTATATCTCCTATCTGTTTACTTATATCGTTAATGAATCCTTCATACCAATTTTCAAAACTTTCAATTTCAGCTTGGTCTTTTACCGAAATAGGTTTATTGTAATTTTTAGGCACAAAATGGCTACATATAAAACTTACATCTGCCTTAAATTTAAACCTATTGCAAATACCATCTGTACGGCAGTTTCCAGCAAAATTTCCTTTAAAGGTAAGACAATTATAGCAACTTTTATACGCGCTTATTTCTTTACACTGTTTATATCTAATCTTTCGTTTGAGTAAAAATAGTTTAATTAATATTATCATGCCGTTTCCTTTGGCGGTAAAAGTTTAATACCGCAATAAGGGCAATGAGCATAAGCAAAAATAATTTTACTATGACATTTTGGACACTCTAGCAAATCGCATGGGTATAATTTTTCATTTGGATTGCTACCGTAAAAATTTTTAACATACAATGTCCACCGCAGATTATCTTCCGTTATTTTAAGCGGGCAGTCGGGGTGTCTCTTATTCCAAATACAATTTATACGTCGCTTTAAAGCATTGCAAATATAAACAGTTTCGTATTTAGTTTTTTTACTTAAATCACAAGCCCCACATAATTTGGGCGTTTCTTTTAATTCAAGTATTGCGCTCATAGTTACTCCTTATTAATTCTCTCAAACTCATAAACCCACACCCACGGATTAGTGTCCCATGAGTAACCGTGTTTTGCATTAAGACTGTCCCATAATTCCTTAAAAGCGGCTAATAGATTTTGATTAACTTCACACTTTGCCATATAATCGTGCCTTGCTCTTAAATCACACCAATCGTTTTTTTGTCTTTCGCTATATTTATCAAAATCATTTGGATAATTCACGCCCTTTAGACATTCAGGTATATCTACTTGTATACCTTCGCAAGCTGCGTCAATAGGCGTTATATTTTGCAATCTTTCAATTCTAATAGATTTAATTTTAAGGAATATTCGAGCGGCTTCTTTAGGCATGATAATAGATGGTTTCCATTTGTATGGATAGCCCAACTTAATATATTCATTCCGTATTTTTTCTGTATCACCATCAGCATTTGCCTTATAAACAAAATAATTACCTACAAAATGTTCTGGAACAAGTTTTAACCATGTTTCTCTTACCCATAAAACATCGCCGACATGGTATTTTGTATATTTGACAGTTTCGTCAAAATTACCTATTGGCACTTTATTTTTAACTACTCGCCTTGTCATGGTTTTTGTACCGTCAAGTATGGCTTTAACCATAGATGTCGAAAATAGGATCGGTTTTTCTTTCATTGTTTGAACTCCATTTAAATTTCCACAAAACAGATAATTATTTAACAGCGTTATTATCGCCGTTACCTACGCCGTTATCTGTTTTAAAAGTCAGGTTCACTGTTCCGGTTTATAATTTTCAATGATTCTGAAAAAGAGGGAATTTCTTCAGCTTTAGTAAAAACCCATTCTTTTATTTTTTCGTTGAACTCAATACATCCCCCGCAAGAAGGACAAATATTTAATCCCTTGGTATCGGCGGAACACCCTGGACATATTTTTGGTGGCGTGTCAATTAATTGCTTTAAGACGCGATTCTTTGCAGTCTTTAATTTATCATCAAGCCATATCGGGTATTCGGCTATCCAGCCTTCATATTTCCAACCCGAAGCAAATAAACGTTCCTGTTCGCTGTGCGACTTCTCAGAATAAACGCTGTCACTCTTAATTCTTTCCGCGGCAAAAACGAGATAGTTGTATTCGCCACAAAACCACGTTGGATCCAAACAGTGAAAATTATTGGCTTGCTTCTTGCTAAGGTAAAAGCCTTGTGATCTGGCGATTTGCTGAACAGTTAAAAAAATTGCTGCTGGTTGCTGATTTTCTGTATCATCATCATTTTGTTTTATTTCATTTATTTTCATTTCATTTAGTATCATTTCATCTGTATCACTTTCCGCCGTAACTTTTGCACTTTCCGCCGTAACTTTTGCACTTTCCGCCGTAACTTTTGCACTTTCCGCCGTAACTTTTGCACTTTTTGATTTTTCTTTATTTTCCCTTGCTCTTTCCCTTTCACTGTTAACTACGTTAAAGCACTCGGTTAACCTATCCGTAGTAATTCTGTTTTCTTCTATATTGATGAGGTCTATCTCTGGATCAGAGAGAAATTTTAAAAACTTGTCCAGACTATCACCGTCAAGCCCTAATTCCTTGGCGAGATCAAGCTTATTCACCTTCCTAGATATATTAATAAAGGCTCCAGGTGATTCAGCTATTCTCTCGTTTAAAGCCCAGAATCGACCATAACCCTCATACCCATATTCTGCTATTAAAGCCTTCATTTTTGGATGATTTCTCGCGTTGTTGTCATGCGAAAAATACGGTAAATTATCTTTCATTATTTTATTTCCTTTCTCTTTGTTATGCGCTCAATGCTGCTTTAGTTAAAGCCTTTGCCAGCGGCGGCGGCACAGCATTACCGATTTGCTTCGTCTGTTCGGTCACATTTCCCTTGATGATATATTCGCCATCGAAGCCCTGCGCCTGTTTTAATTCATGGTTTTTAAGCATTCGGAAGTGTATATCGAGACATAGCGGCTTTGGTTCTACCAGGCAATGTTCCGCTTTTGTTACCACAGTCGATAACGGATCATATATAGAACGTGACCTGTCCTTTGCAGAACCCTGTCCTATAGCGAAAACAAACGGCTCGATTATATTAACCCTGCCCTGTGCCAAAACGGTTTGAACCGGCTGATCCACAGGTCGCGGCGATTGTCCGGATTGATGTCCCATTACAAGCGGCTGCAGCAGAGCAAACCGGTCTTTGGTTGTAACTGTCTTTAAAGGTTTGCTGACTGGCGTAGTGCCGCCGTTACCGTAATATTCCATGATTAACGGCTCGACAAGCGCGTACCGGTTCGATGTGTCCACGCACGGCAACGGTCGTTCTACTTCATGATTCCGGCTGTCGCCGTCCTGCTTCCCTTGATGATCTCCCTGATACCTTGTTATGAAAGGCTGCACAAGAGAAATAGCACCGGCAGCCGCCACCGTTGGTATAGGCTGGTCTATAGGACGCGCCGTAGCGCCGGATTGCTGCCCGAGTACCATCGGCGTTATTAAAGCATGGTGACCATCGCCGCCAGCCGTTACGGTAGGAAGCGGAAGATCAAGCGAGCGCACGTCATTAGAGCCATACAGAACCGCGATGAAGGGTTTTGCATAATCACCCCAATACTTTTCTATACCGGCGGCTATTCGCCGCAGAGTCGCGTCAGCAAGGGGTTTCTTGCGGTCGAAAATAGATGTTCCAGGAATACTCCAATCAATTATGTCACGCGCCGGAACCCACTGCTGGTAACCCATAAGATTATTGCCGCATCCGTCCATGTGCGTGATTTGCGGCCACATTATTTTTTTCCGTCCCTTCACTCCCTGAATGAACAACCGGCGGCGCGTTGTCGGCGTTCCATAGTCCGCAGCGCACAAAACATTCCAGTCCACGGTATAACCCAGGCATCTGAATGAATGAAGAAACTCCTGGAAAGTATAGCCTCTTTGCTCTTTAATCGGTCTTCCGTTTTCATCAAGCGCCCCAATGAATAAACTCCGGAACGTTTTCGATTATGAATCTTCTTACATCAAGCGTTTCAACCCATTTAACAACAGTCCATGGCGAAATTCTTCCTTGTTTTTCGCAGGGTTTTGCTCCTCGCGCTATACTGAAAAAAGTGCATTCCGGTGAAGCCCATAACAGATCAACTGTCCCTTTTCGAATAACTTTTTTCGGGTCAAGGCAATGTATATCTTCCCGGAAATGGTTCGCATAAGGGTGATTGGTCGCATGGGTTTCAAGAGCCAGTTCCCAATGGTTAATTGCGAATAAATTAACTTTCATATCCTGTTCCATTGCCGCCCGCATGATGCCGGTCGATTCGCCTCCTGCGCCGCAGAACATATCGACCACGTTAAATGTTTTTTTCATAAGCTGCTTTCCTCTCCGCTTCCAAGTATTAAATAATCATCTATAGTAATTGAATGAAAATCCTTAAAATAAAATGCACTCGCATTCGCTTCAATTTCGTCCCAATAATAAAGTAAAACCCTATCGTCTTTTTCCTCAAACTTAATTATTTGGTATTCGTTCAATCCATATTTACAATCAACAATCGCTGTTTTTTTACTTTCACTCCTATCAGATTATGAAGTTTTATCATCTCTGCTTTTGTCATACGACATATAAAACTGCCATCTATATAAAACCGAAAACATAAATTTTTTTCTTGTTCTAAATTAAATCTTGATAAACTCATTTATCCTCCTCCTTTTTTTCTTCTGGCGGCAGTACCTTCGCCGTGCAAAACGGACAATCGCAATTATCCTTGTCTGTAATAAAATCCTATTTTTTCGGTGTGTCCGCAAACCGGACATCGCATAGTATTGTCTTTACTTATTCGCCACCGTGAATTATCCATCGACATCCTCCGGCGGTTTTAATTTTTGAGCGCAGGAAGGACAGTGTTCAATGAGAGGAGTGATTTTACATTTCTCATCGTTAAATACTGTTCTGCATTTCGGGCAGTAGTGATAACCGCTGTCTTTTACCCACCGCATAGGTTCTGAAAAGTCGCGTTCGTATTTTTCATTGAGCGCATCAGCTACCCATGATTGTATTTCTGTATAAAACTTGTTTGTAATTCTGTCCTTGCCGTCCAAGCAATTTTCTTTTATTAATAAAAATACAGTTACTCTGTTATTGTCTTTTAACTGCTTTTCTTTTATTTTTCCACTTTTAATAAGTTTGAAAGGTGGCACTAACAATTCTTTAATTGCTGTTTTCATTTTTCATTTCCTTTAAATCTTTCATTACCGTGTAAGTAATATCGCCAATTTGTTTTAATCCGTCTTTGGGATTCCCACATTTTTCATCTCCATGTACTCTTGCTAATTGAAGTACTTGGTCAAGATCATTTAATAAACGGCGTAATACAATTTTTTCAATGTTTGTCATTTTTTCCCATCTCCTTTAATTTCTCCGCATCCCATTTTTTGCTAGAAATAGCAAAAAGAAATAATTCTTTTGTATCTGCGTATGCTTTTCTATGATGTTCTTTAAT
>JGI24695J34938_10002548_pt1 | contig 13766 bp, 10 predicted proteins | sample TergutCo191P3_FD_34938 | JGI IMG/M metagenome (IMG submission 34938) | reverse complement strand
TATACCAGCTTATGACAGCGTCAGTAAGCGCTGGCGGATCAATCAAAGTGTATTTGTAATATTCAGGATTTGATGACGCTTCGGCAATCGCCTGCATTACATGCGCCGCAGGCGGTCTGTCAGGTGTTCCGGCAGAAAGGTTGATAATATCCGTTCCAAGAGCCGCAAGCCGGCACTTGCGCGTTTCAAGTATTTGAAGAATATTCGTTCCTGAAGCCGATGCTAATTTAGAAATGTACATATTTTATTGTACATCTGTTTCATCATTCTTTCCACTATCCTCTTCTTTCTTAATCTCATCTCCGGTGTCAAAATCATCTTTATTCAAAACAACTGGAACAGCAAGCGAACCGTCAGCGCGGAAAGCGTAAGTTCCCGGAAGCGCAATCATTTCGTTTTTATTTCTGATACATTCAATAATTGATAATCCGCAGTCTTTTGCAAGTCGGCTTATACCGTCTGTAATTTCCTGAGGATTGAATCGAAGCGCGTCTTTCTTAACGGGAAAATGCAAACCGCCTGGCGATGTCACAAGCAAAAAGTTTTTCCTGCCGATTTTTTCAGTTAAAAAATTTCTTGATAAATTTTCAAACTTATAATATTCGTCTTTAACAAGTTCATCCTTTTCAATATCGATTTCAAAATCCGCCCACATTCTTTCAGCGGAGGCGCTTGCGTACAGTGAAAGCGTCGCGTCAAAAATGCGCCGCATCTTGTGAAACGCCGATTCAATCGCGGCATCACTCCTTTTCAAAGCCGCTGCAATCATCTCCTCGTTATATTCGTTGATGAGTCTCTGCTGCTCAAAAATTACTTTTCTGACTGATGTTGGGTTAAGATTCCAATAAAGCCTAAGGCACTTCTGCGGATACGGCACTCTCGCGTTTGTTAACATTCCGTCTTTATGGCACTCGGCGGATCGCAGGCTTTCTATAAAAAATGAAAATCCGTTCTTGCGTATAACGGTCTTTTTCATCATTTCCGATCTGCCAAGCTTGTATGTTTTTCTTTCTTCATCACTGAGCAGCTTGTTACGCGCACTTAAACTCCAGAAGAGCACTCTGTCTTCTTCAATTCGCGGCACCGCGTATTTGTAGAACCATTCAATTTCGCCGCAGTCGTATATAAACTGATAATGGCGGCTTTCATCCGGCTGCGGTTCTATCATCATTTTTCCCCTTTAATTTATCATTATTAATCCCAATATTATATCATAAAATTGAATAAAAAGACGCTAATTATCCAAATTTCATTAAAAATCTTCTTCTATTATCTTCTATTTAATATTATAGTTAATATATGGCGCCTATTAGCAGTCTTAACAAAAAACTCAATAAGGTTTTTTCGGGCAATGTCTTCGCTGAGCTGAAAGAGGGGTGTCTCTTTTTATCCGGCGAGTTATCAAACTGGAATGATATTGTCCGCGCCGGTCTTATGTCGGTAAATAAAAAAAAATATACCGTAGTAAACGATATAAAGTTAACAGGCTGTGATATTCCGTCCATGAAAGTTCCGTTAGTTTCAGGCAATTCTCTTGAAGGCAGATGCCCTGATGTCGTAGTCATTGGAGGCGGCATAACAGGATGCGCTATTACGCGCGAGCTTATGCGCTATAAACTTGATGTTATGCTTTTGGAAAAAGAGCATGACGTGGCTCTTCATGCATCGTCACGTAACGACGGGATGATTCATCCCGGATTGGATTTGCATAAAGGGCAGCTTAAGAAAAAATATAATGACGCGGGCAACCGAATGTATCCGAAAATTTGCGGAGAACTTGATGTTCCGTACAGAATGGACGGGCAGTATCTTTGTTTTACTGACGGATGGCTAAAGCCTGTTGGAATTGCGTCTCTCCTTTATTGGAAATTGACGGGCATTCCCGCTGAATATCTAAGCCGAAAAAAACTTTTAAAAATGGAACCTCATTTAAGCGAAAAGGTTAAGTTCGCGCTTTTCTTTTCTTCAGCGGGAGTTGTCTGCCCTTACGGATTAACAATCGCTTACGCTGAGAACGCGGCGGATAACGGAGCGAATATCTGTCTTGATACAGCCGTCCTCAATATAGAAGTTAAAAATGGAATGATTAAAAGTATTTTTACTAATCAGGGAAGGATATTTCCAAAACTTGTGATAAACGCGGCAGGAGTATTCGCTGATGATATTGCGCGTCTTGCTGATGACCGTTTCTTTTCGATTCATCCAAGGCGCGGCACAAGTATGATTATTGATAAAAAAGTTTCGTATCTTGTAAAAACAATCACGTCTCCTTTAACAATTTCCGGCGCGGCATCAGCCATGGGCGCACACTCAAAAGGCGGCGGTATTATGCACACAGTAGATAATAATTTACTTGTCGGTCCCAACGCGGTAGAAACTTACGAGAAAGAAAATTTTTCTACAGACAGAAAAAGCATAAAAGAAGTTTTGTCAAAGCAGCAAATAGCCGTCTCAGGGCTTTCTGAAAAAGATATTATCACCTACTTCTCCGGTATCAGAGCGGCTACTTATGAAGAAGACTTTATTGTCTCTTTTGGAAAATCAACAAAAAATATAATACACGCCGCCGGTATTCAATCGCCGGGACTTACAGCCGCACCTGCAATCGCTGCGGATATTTCCAAAATGGCGGCGGATTTTCTAAATGCCAAAATCAATGAAAAGTTCAATCCAATCAGAAAAGGCATTGTCCGCGCGGCTGATTTACCGGACGAGCAAAGAAATGAACTCATTAAAAATGATCCTGATTACGGCGTGATTATCTGCCGGTGCGAAGAGATCAGCCGAGGAGAGATTCTTGCGGCTCTCAGACGAAGCGTGCCGTGCGATACGCTGGACGGAGTAAAGCGCCGTGTCCGTCCCGGAATGGGACGCTGTCAGGGGAGTTTTTGCTCTCCTCACACAGCGCAGATCATCGCGGCGGAAAAAAACATCCCGGTTACAGAAATAAAAAAATCGTCAGATAACAGTTATATTTTGTTAGGTGAAAATAAAGAAAAACTGACGGCTAAGAAAGCGCACGATCATAAGGAAAATATATGTTAGCTGATTTTTACAATGTAATAATTATCGGCGCAGGACCTGCCGGGCTTGCCGCGGCTCTTTCCGCGGACGAACATGGATCAAAAACGCTTCTTGTTGAACGTGAAGCAAACCTCGGCGGAATACTAAAACAGTGCATTCATGACGGATTCGGCCTTGTAAGATTCGGAGAAAAACTTACAGGGACTGAGTATGCGCACAGATTCATATCTCAATTATCTAAATCAAAAGTAGAAACATCGGTTTTAACTTTTGTTACAAAAATAGAAAAGCAGCCGTCTTGTTTTTCTCTTACTCTTGTAAACACAAACGGCATATTAAAAACTTCATGTAAAAGCATCGTACTTGCGTGCGGCTGCCGTGAGCGGACATCCCGTCAGATTGGCATTCACGGCAGGCACACAGCTGGAGTAATAACCGCCGGAACCGCTCAGTATTACACAAATATTTTAGGAAAGATGCCTGCAAAACGCTGTGTGATACTCGGATCGGGAGACATCGGCCTTATCATGGCGAGGAGGCTGAAGCTTGAAGGCGCTGAAGTTTTAGGCGTTTACGAAGCGAAGCCGTCGCCGAGCGGGTTAATGCGCAATGTTTACCAATGCCTTGAGGATTTTGACATTCCTCTTTATACAAGCAAAACAGTAACGCGCGTGTTAGGTGAAGGACGCCTCAGCGCAGTGGAAATATCATCTGTCGATGAAAATATGGAATCAATACAAGGCACAGAGGAAATAATAGAATGTGATACACTGATATTATCAGTCGGTTTGATTCCTGAAAATGAACTTGCGGAAAAACTTGATATACCGATAGATAAACTAACTAAAGGACCGGAGGCAGATCAAGACTACATGACCATGCTTGACGGAGTCTTCTGCTGCGGCAACGCGCTGCATGTAAACGATCTTGTTGATTATGTCTCCGAAAGCGGAGAAGCGGCAGGACGCGCCGCAGCGCAATGGGCGTTATCAAAAAATGATCAGAAAAACGTTAATCAAAACTTTGCCGGTATTGCCGCCGATGACAGCCTCCTTTACATAGTGCCGCAGAGGCTCAATATTGATAAACTAAACTCTTCAAAGAAAAGCGGCTCTCCTGTTACATTTTATTTCCGCTCAAAAAACGAAATGGAAAAATCGCTTCTTTCTGTAACGTTTGACGGAAAAGAGATTTATAAAAAAACTTATCAGCGTCTCCGTCCTCCTGAGATGGAAAGACTGGTATTAAATTTTGAAAATATGAACATCGTAAACAAAAGCATAATTAATTTTTCTCTGACACAAGCAGGAGACGGCGAATGAAAGAGAATCAAAGCAGGAAAATTACCTGTATCAACTGTCCAATCGGCTGCCGCATATCGGCTGACATAGAAAATTATCCTGCTTCGCATGATATGCAGTTTATTTTTTCAGGCAATAAATGCAATAAAGGAATTGAATTTGCCAAAGCTGAGTTAACGTCCCCTGTCCGCTCTCTTACAACAACGGTCAAAACAGCGTTTCACAAGAAGCCGGTTTTACCGGTCAAAACCAGCGGAGAAGTTCCCAAAGAAAAAATAATGGAGATAATCGGCAAATTATCAGGTATAATTATTACAAAGAGAATTGGAATCGGCGAAATAGTTTATAAAAATATTTGCGGAACCGACTGCGATATTATAGCGACAAGTAATATGTTAAAGGAGTGATGATATGTCAAACGCAAATCCGCTTGTTCTAACTGTTGATCTCGGCACGCAAAGCGTAAGAGCCGTTCTTGTTGATAAAAACGGCAATATTCTGCACAAAGTGTCGCATAACTATGAAAAACCGTATTATTCACTAAATCCTGGATGGGCTGAACAAAAGCCGGATGTGTATTGGAATGCGGTGCGTGATGTCACAAACCGTCTTAAAACAGAAGCTAAAGATTTGTGGAATAACATTATCGCCGTAACGATAACGACAATACGCGACACCTGCCTGTGCGTAGATAAAGATGGCAAACCTTTAAGAGATGTTATTGTATGGCTTGATAAAAGACAATGCGAAATGTCAAAACCTTTTCCGGTTTTAAATAAAATAATCTATAAAATATTCGGAATGACTGATACGGCGGAACTGCAAAGAAGAGTGGCGGCATGCAACTGGATTATGGAAAATGAATCTTATATCTGGGAGAAAACGCATAAATTTATTTTTATATCAGGTTATCTGACATTTCTGCTGACAGGCAGGCTTGCCGATTCTACCGCTAATATGATTGGGCATATTCCGTTTAACAGCAGAACGCGCAAATGGATGTCAAAAGGTGATTTGAATCGTTCGATTTTTAATGTGCCTGCCGAAAAATTGATTGAACTTTTGGAACCGGGAAAAACAATAGGCTTTATTACGGAAAGCGCCTCATCATTAACGGGAATTCCGCAGGGACTTCCGTTAGTTGCAACAGGCTCCGATATCGGCTGTGAAACGCTTGGATTATCCTGTTTAAGGCCGGACAGCGCCGCAATTAATTTCGGCACAACCGCGACTATACAATTTACAATTAACAAATATTTAGAACCTCTTCCTTTTATTCCCGCATACCCTGCGGTTATGCCAAATCATTATAACCCTGAAGTGCAGGTGTACCGCGGATACTGGCTTATCTCATGGTTTAAAAAAGAATTCGCAGCAAAGGAAGTTGAACGGGCTGCCGAATTGGGCGTAACGCCTGAAGCTATTCTGGATAAAATGATGAAAGAAATTCCTCCGGGCTGCGACGGGCTGATTTTTCAACCGTATTTTACGCCGGGCGTAGTTATGCCAAAATCAAAAGGATCAATAATCGGTTTTTCCGATATTCATACCCGCGCCCACATTTACAGGGCAATTATCGAAGGCATAAATTTCGCGCTGATGGACGGGCTTTATACAATGGAGAAACGCGGCAACTTAAAAATAAAAAAATTATTTTTAGCTGGAGGCGGCTCGCAAAGCGACGCGGTATGTCAGATAACAGCAAATATGTTTGGCATTCCAGCATACAGGGTGCAAACGTATGAAGCGTCCGGACTTGGCAGCGCGATGGTAGCTTTTTGCGCGATGGGAGTTTATAAAGATATTTTTGAAGCCGCGTCAAAGATGGTGCGCATAAAGGATGAATTTCTTCCTGACCTCAATGAACATAAACAATACAAATTTTTGTTTAATGATGTTTTCAGTAAAGTCTTCGGTAAATTATTGCCGTTATATAAAACTTATGAGGAGCATTTAAATGTCAAAACCGTATAAAGGATTTGAACCAAAATGGATTAGAGGAGAGTTCCCTAAAAACTCTTACCGTTCAATTTTTAAGTGGGGCGATCCGCTGGAAATAAAAGCGCCCAAAGAATCGCTTTTCAAAATTATAAAGGAAAAGTTTAATCTTGATGATAATTTTTTCTCGGAATACAAAGAGGACTTAGGTTTTGATGAAGTAAAACTAAATAAACCGTGTAATCTATCTGATGATGATCTTTCGGCATTTAAAAAAATTGCCGGCGGTGATTTTGTAAAAACCGATGATTATTCGCGCCTCTCCGTTGCATACGGAAAAACAATGTACGACATTATGCGTCTTCGAAGGAAGCGCGTTGACGCTGTCCCTGATGCAGTCATCTATCCCGAGACAAAAGAGCAGATTGAACAGATTGTCGCCTATTGCGCCGCGAAAAAAATTCCGCTGTATGTTTACGGAGGCGGCTCTTCTGTAACCCGCGGCGTTGAATGCGTTAAAGGCGGAGTGTCGCTTGATATGCGCTTAAGGTTTAACAAAGTTGTCAATTTTAACGAGATCGATCAGATCATTACTGTCGAAGCGGGAATGAGCGGACCAAAACTGGAAGAAGTTTTGAATAACGCGGTAAAACTCTTTAACGCGAAACGAGCTTACACATGCGGACATTTTCCGCAGAGTTACGAATACTCATCTGTCGGAGGATGGGTTGTCACGCGCGGCGCGGGGCAAAACTCAACATATTACGGAGTGATCTCCGACATTGTGATAAGTCAGGAATACGCAACGCCAATCGGCGTGATAAAAACTGACTCCTATCCAAGAAAAGCGACAGGTCCCGACATTGGGCACATCATGATGGGCAGCGAAGGAACATTCGGCGTTTTGACTCATATAAAACTGCGCTTCTTCCGCCATATGCCTGAAACAATCAAACGTTTCTCCTGCATGTTCGCAAATTGGGAAATCGGACAGGAAGCCGCAAGAGAGATCATGCAGTCCGAAGGCGGCTATCCATCCGTGTTTCGTTTATCGGACCCCGAAGAAACAGAAATGATGATGAAAATGTACAATGTGGACGAAAGTCCGCTGCGTCATCTTTTTAAATTAAAAGGTTTTAAGGAAGGAGAGATGTGCCTCTACCTCGGTTTCACAAACGGCGAAAAAGGTTTCTCAAAAAACTGCGCGAAAAATGTGCACAGGATTTGCAAAAAATACGGCGGCATGAATCTGACAGGAATTGTAACCAAAGCATGGGAAAAAGGACGCTTCAACGATCCATATTTGCGCGATACAATTCATGATTTTGGAATCATCACCGACACAATGGAGTGCAGCGTCAACTGGAGCAACATGAGTCAGGTGCACAGAGATGTCCGCGCCTATTGTAAATCAAGACCAAAAACAATCTGCATGACACACATGTCCCATGTCTATCCGCAGGGCGCGAACTTGTATTGGATTTTTATCGTCCACATGACAGACCCCGAAGAATTCCGCCGGTTTCACGCAGGCATCCTCGACGCGATTCAAAAATCGGGAGCAGCAATGAGTCATCATCACGGTATCGGAAAAATGTTCGGTCCCTGGCTTGAAGGCTCAATCGGTAAAAATCAATTTGATATTTTCAGAGCGTTAAAGAAACACTTCGATCCCGACAACATTATGAATCCGGGCGGCACGCTTGGACTGGATTTAAGTGAGGAGGAGAAGCGGTTTTTGGGTACAGTAATTTAACGGAATATAACAGGACACTAACTCTACTTTACAAATTCTACTCTTCATATTATATCAGTAATGTGACAGATAATTTTAACAGGTGACAGGTAGAGCCGACCCAAAAAGCGTTAAAAAACCATATCCGGTGTCAGTCACCTACACCAGATATAGCGTCATATACAGAGATAACCGCTATATACAGCGGGAGGATGTCACCTTGCTAGGATTATACATATTTGTTACATTATTACCATGGGATCAATCTGCGTCTTTGTAAATCAAAAAGGCGGTGTAGGCAAAACAACCTCCGCGATTAATATCGGCGCGTTTTTAGCTGATGCCGGCAAGAAATCGCTGTTAATTGATTTTGACGCGCAGGCAAACCTATCAAGCGGCATCGGCGCGTCTCCTCCCAAACCCGGTATTTATGAACTGCTCTGCGATGAAGTTACGCCGGATCAGGCAGTAAGAAAAACAGCGGTAAAAAACCTCGATGTGATTCCGGCGGATACCGACCTTTCCGGCGCGGCTGTTGAAATGATCGAACATCAAAATGAAAAATTTTTTTTCCTGAAAAAAGCAATTGCCCCGCTAAAAGACAAATATGATTTTATTTTAATTGACTGCCCTCCGTCTCTGGGACAGCTTACAATGAACGGACTTGCGGCGGCGGACTCAGTCCTTATCCCGATGCAATGCGAATATTTCGCGATGGAAGGGTTAAAGCAGCTTTTAATTACAGTCAAAGATGTACACAAAATTTATAATCCGGCGTTAAAAATCGGCGGCGTTTTTTTTACAATGTACGATCCAAGAACCCGCCTTGCGAACGATGTAATAAAACTAGTCAGCGCGCATTATAAAGAGATGGTCTTTAACACAATCATCCCGAGAAACATCAGGCTCTCTGAAGCGCCTTCCGAAGGAATGCCGATATCTCTCTACGATCCGCAATGTCCGGGCGCGAGAGCATATGCGGCGCTTGCGCAGGAAATGCTTCGGCGGGAAAGATCGTCTGAGGACAAACGGAGCGGAAAATAATGGCACAAAGAAGAGGGCTAGGCGGAAGAGGCATTAACGCGCTTTTAGATAACAACGATGAGACGCAGACAAATAAACCTGCCGAAGAAAAGGCGGCATCATCTGCGGCAAAAAATAAAGCAGACGACATTGTTCAGCTTCCTGCAGAAATGCTGGTGCCTAACCCGGGTCAGCCGCGAAAAAATTTCGACGAAACAGAACTTCAGGAACTTGCCGATTCAATAAAGACATTCGGCGTCATCCAGCCGGTAATCGCGGCGAACGCGGGAGACGGCACTTATATCATCATAGCAGGTGAGCGCAGAACACGCGCCGCAAGACTTGCCGGTCTTGAGACAGTCCCCGCAATCATCCGCGACTATACTGATCAAAAACGCCTTGAAATCTCCCTGATAGAAAATATCCAGCGCACCGACTTAAACCCGATTGAAGAAGCCGCCGCTTATAAAAATCTGATGGACTTTTCCAATATATCTCAGGAGGAGCTTGCCGCGCGGATGGGAAAAAACCGATCCACTGTCGCTAACGCGCTGCGTCTTCTAAAACTGCCTGTTGAAGTTCAGAAAAATATCGAAGAAGGAAACGTCAGCCCCGGACACGCGAGAGCGCTGCTTTCCGTAACAGACACAAAAGCAAGAGATACGCTTTACAGAGAAATCCTCGCAAGCGATGTCTCGGTCAGAGAAGCGGAAAAGCGGGCAGCCGCAATAAACGAACAAAAAAGCGGCGGAAAAAAGAAAAACCCAAAAACCGGCAAAGGCAAAAAACACCCGCCCGAAATAGACGCCATGACAGAAAAATTTATCACCAAACTGGGAACCAAAGTAGTAATCGAAGGCGATCTAAACAAAGGCCGTATTCATATTGATTATTACTCAATGGAAGATTTGGAACGACTATATGAAATTCTCGGCGGATAGAAACGGAATAATCTCCTGCTATTTATCATAAACATCGACGCCTTCTTTTCGTTTTAAAAAATTCGATACTAAATAAGTAAAAGGCGTTATCATAGCTTCAATTCCGCATTTTAAAATATAATTAGTAATTACAAGAGACCAGAAAATTTCCCAGCCAAAAACGCCTGCCGCGCTCGCAATCAGAACAAAAATCATAGTGTCAAGAAATTGTCCGACTAAAGAAGAGCTAATAGTCCGCACCCATAACATCCGCCCTTTCATCAAAATTTTGATTCTTGAAAGAATTGCAGCGTTGGAAAACTCGCCGGCTAAGTAAGCGGCAAGACTTGCAATCACAATGCCGCCGTAACTCATCCCTCCAAGAATTGAGTCATACGCCGCGCTGCCTGTTTCACTTTCCCAGAATGATTCAGGCGGCAAAAGCCCAAGCGTGAAAAAAACCAGCACAGCAAGCGCCATCGCGGCAAACCCTGTCCATATAACCCGCCTCGTTGTTTTGAATCCGTAGACTTCAGTCAGCACATCGCCAAGCACATAAACAAGAGGAAACAATAATGTGCCGCCGTCAAAGACAAGCTGAATCGAAAACAGCGAAACCCCAAGATCGACAATTTTAGCCGAAGAGGCAATATTGCTGATTATTAGGATACTGACAAAAAATGACGCAATAATATACAGATACTTAAAAGACGCAGATTGTGAAGAAGAGGTCATGAATTAACTCCTTGTTTTGTTAAGGCAGGTGTTCTAGGATACTGCCTGAGGTTTTACCTCTGTGTTCCATTTTAGGAGAATTGCGGAGTTTGTGCAATAAGGTTTTATTAATAAACATTATAAATGAAGTAAAAAATTCAGTATCAGACAAGAAAAACACACCCTGCTTTTTAGACATTTTAAAACAGGAGATTAATATGATGGTGTCCGCGTTTCTATAAACTTGATAACTTTTAATCAAATAAAACGGACAAAGCACAAAAAAAGCGGAAGCGTTACGCTTCCGCCCGTTATCACTATAAAACCCTATTGCGTTCTTATTTTATAATTACATGTACATTATTTCCTTCTCTTAAAGCTATAAAACCATATTCAAAATTTATTAATTTACTTGTCATAGTGCTAACTTGCTCATCAGGGATATCCCAGCTAATAAAATAATTTTTTATTTCTTCCTCAGTCCATTCAAATTCTTGTCCATTCAAAGCTAAAACGCCTGAGTCCCTTTTTGCAAAAGTAAGCGGTTGACTTGCTATATAATTATTAGTAATCTCACCGCCGAATTCTGCTTGAAATGCAGAATAAGTCATCGTACCCGTCCATACTGTGTACGTTTCTTCGGGTTCTTCACAGCCGGTAAATACCAGCGCGAAAAACAGCGCCACTGCCAGAACGGCAAAAACCGATTTGTTTCTTTTCATTAGAAACTCCTTTTGTATTTTAATCCTGTTTTTTTGAGTAATTCAACCGTAAAATAGTTGAATTACGCCCACTTTATAAAACCGCTCCTGTAATTATGAATCAAAGACTCATGCTTTGGCATTATGCGGACAGTGTGCCCCTGCATTCCGGTATCCACACATTCGATGCGAACCTGAAACAGGTTTAAGTTTCCTTCATTTTTAAGCCATTTCATTTCCGACTTGTGGGCGTCCACAATCGCGTTTGTCTGGTTTGACACAGTGCCGTGATATAACTCAACGTGCAGTTCGTTAGGTGAAATGCCGCCAAGATCGAGGTATGCCGTTACTGTCAGCATATCTCCGCGCTGCATAACCGGTTTAGAGTTTGATTCGATTTTAACAATTTTTAAGCCGCCCCATGACTGCTGCAGTTTATTAAAATATGCCGCGAGTGATTTAGTTTCGGCATAATCGTCTTTGCTGAAACGCCGGTAATTTTTAAGCGCCGGAAAGTAAAACTGATTTGAATAATCCATTAACATCCTATGAGACGACATTGACGGACCGATTTGTTTCATGCAGTTTTTCATCATTTTGATCCAGTCGCGCGGAAGCCCGTCATTTCCTCTCCGGTAGAACATCGGGATAATATCGCGTTCCAGAAGATCGTAAAGAGCCTTGCTCTCAATTTCGTCCTGAAGTTTTTCATCCTGATACTCTTCGCCCTGCCCTATAGCCCAGCCGACTTCGGCATTGTAGGCTTCGTCCCACCAGCCGTCAAGTATTGAGCAGTTCAGAACGCCGTTCATCGCGGCTTTCATACCGCTGGTTCCGGACGCTTCCATCGGGCGGCGCGGAGTGTTCAGCCACACATCGCCGCCTGAGGTCAAATACTTGGCGACATTCATGTCGTAATTTTCAACGAACACAATGCGGCTAGTAACATCGTATTTATTAGCGAAGTGAATTATGCTGCGTATTAATTCCTTGCCGGGCATATCGTGCGGATGCGCTTTTCCGGCAAAAATCAATTGAATTGGGCGGTCAAGATCTTTTACAAGGCGCAGCAGGCGTTCAGGATCGCGGAGAAGAAGGTTACCGCGTTTGTAAGTGGCAAACCGGCGGGCAAAACAAAGAGTCAGCGCGTAAGGCGACAGGGCGTCTTCCGCCTGACGGATGCGGCGTTCGTCAGCGCCGGTTCTCGTGTACTGTTCGCGTATGCGTTCGCGCACAAAAGCGACCAGCCTTTCACGGCGGCGCTCGTGAGTACGCCACAATTCCTCGTCGGAGATACGGTCGATGCGTTCCCAGATTGTAAGCTCGGTCGGTTTATCCTCAAAGTGAGGACCAAGGTATCGATCCAAAAGATCGAGCATACCGGAAGAAATCCATGTACGCGGATGAACGCCGTTTGTAATATGACCGATAGGCACTTCATTCAACGGGAGACCGGGCCACAGCCCCTGCCACATATTGCGCGATACAATGCCGTGAAGTTTCGCGACTCCGTTTGCGTAAGCCGCCATCTTCAGCGCAAGCACTGTCATGCAGAAAGTTTCCTGATCATCATTAATATTAATCCTGCCAAGACCGAGAAATTCTTTCCATGAAATACCAAGCACTTGAACCCAGTTCTTGAAATACTTGTCCATCATGGACATTTCAAAACGCTCGTTTCCAGCCGGAACAGGCGTGTGGGTAGTGAAAATATTTGTCGGCCAAATCGCTTCCTGCGCTTCGTGAAAAGTGAAACTTTTTTCTGTCATAATTTCGCGGATTCGTTCAAGACCGAGGAAAGCCGCGTGTCCTTCATTCATGTGAGTAGCGGCGGGATTGATCCCCATAGCTCTTAAAGCGCGGATGCCGCCGATACCAAGAAGAATTTCCTGCTGCATACGGACTTCTTTATCGCCGCCGTAAAGCGCGGCTGTAATATTTCTGATATCCTGCGAATTTTCATCGATATTAGTATCCAACAGATACAGTGAGGAACGGCCAACTTTTACTTCCCAGATTTGAGCGACAGCCTGCCGCCCCGCTAAATCCACGGAAATTTTCAACGGCTGACCGTCTTTGCCGGTTTTCTTCTCTACCGGCATATTGTACCAGTCATTCTCAGGATAACTTTCCTGCTGGTAACCATCGGCATTCAGCATCTGCTTAAAATATCCCTGCCGGTATAAAAGTCCGATACCCACAAGAGGCAGACCTATATCCGAGGAAGTCTTCATGTGATCCCCGGAAAGAATCCCAAGACCGCCTGAGTAGATGGGTAAGGAAGCGTCCATTCCGTATTCCATTGAGAAATACGCAACGACATCCTTATGGCTGCCCCGGTACCACGTATCGCCCTTTTTATAGCGTTGGAATCTATCGTAAACTTCTTTGAGGGCTGCAAGATAGGAAT
>JGI24695J34938_10002547_pt1 | contig 13767 bp, 12 predicted proteins | sample TergutCo191P3_FD_34938 | JGI IMG/M metagenome (IMG submission 34938) | reverse complement strand
CGCTGAAAACCAGCGAATTGTTTTCCCCGCAGATTTTTATGTACTCTTCCCAATTACCGATATCAATCCAGTTAAAACCGGCGCGGACGACTGCCGTTTTTCCGCATTTTTCCGCGATTGCATAATCAAAAGAAATGCTTGCGCTCTTTTTATACGCGTTTTCCAGTCCGCTCCATTTAGTAAGTATTTTTATTCCTTTAGATATTAAAAACTCTTCTTTTTTTGGCTCTTTTAATTTTTCAAAATGCCTGTAAATATCAGGCGCGAGAGATTTAAATTGTTCTTTCATAAAATCAATTTTAAAAACAAACATTCCGGAATTCCATAAAAATCGTTTGCCTGCCGCGTATTTTTTTGCCGCCGTTAAATCCGGTTTCTCGTGAAAGGTTTTTACATTATAAACGCTTTTGCTGCCATCCATGATCGAAGAAGTTTCTATGTAGCCATATCCTGTTTCCGGGCGCGCAGGCTCAATGCCAAAAATTACAAGCTTGTTTTCTTCGGCGGTTTTTGCTGCCAATTCTACGTCATTTTTAAATTTTTCCAGTGGTTCAATAATATGATCGCTTGTTATTACAATCATATTTCCGTCGCCGCGCTCCGGGAACGCGACAGCGCATGCAATTGCAGCGGCTGTGTTTTTTGCGGCAGGCTCTTCTATTACAATCAGCCGTTTTTTTTCTGCAGCTTTCAATTTTGCCGCGTCCGCCATTACATGAGTTATATGCGTTTTTCCGGCGATTATTATTATTCTTTTACCCACAGCAAGAGCGCGTTCCAGCGCAAGGGAAAAAAAACTCCTGCCGTTTCTGGCTGGCAGAAATTGTTTAGGCAGACGCGAACTGCTTGCCGGCCACAGCCGCGTTCCNGCGCCGCCTGCCATTATCAGGCAATCATCAAACATACTCACAGTATAATATAAAAANACCTCTTGGGAAATCAATGTTTCATGTATAGTCCAATTNAAATTTTTTTAGTATATTTTACTAATGCAGGTTATCACTCTCGGCGATGAATTGCTCCGGCAGAAGGCGCTGAAGATAGAAAAAATTGATGATGAAGTCAAAAATACCGCAAGGCAGATGCTTGAAATTCTTAAACGTGATAAAGGCGTGGGAATCGCAGGACCTCAAATCGGTTTTATGAAGCGAATTTTTGTCGTTCATATCGAAGGTGATGAAGAGCGGATATTTATCAATCCGTCAATTTTAGAAACTTCTCATATTACTTCCAAATATGAAGAAGGCTGTTTATCCGTACCTGGTATTTACGCGAATGTGATTCGCTCGGAAAAAATAAAAATACAGGCGTGGAATGAAAAAGGCCGCCCTTATACTCTGGAAACAAGCGGGCTGCTCGCGCGGGTTATTCAGCATGAATACGATCATCTTGAAGGCGTTCTGTTTCTGGACAGGGTGCCGGAAAAAAAGCGCGAAAAATTAATAGAAAAATTCGAGAAAACCAAAAAAAAATGAGGATACTATTTGCCGGCAGTCCTGCAATTGCTGTTCCGTCACTGGAAGCGATCTGTAATATTGAGAATGTTGAATTGGCAGGAGTTCTTACAAATCCTGACAGCGCGAAAGGCAGGAAAGGAACGCTATCTCCGACAGAAGCGGGAGAGGCTGCGCTCAGGCTCGGTGTAACATCAATATTAAAACCCGAAAAACTTGACGGCGCTTTCAGAGAGCATGTCATCTCTTTAAAATGCGATCTTCTTGTTTCTTTTGCGTACGGACGCATTTTCGGTCCCAAATTTTTATCGCTCTTTCCGTTAGGCGGAATAAATATCCATCCTAGCCTGCTTCCGAAATACAGGGGACCTTCTCCGGTGCAGGCTGCCATTTTAAACCGCGACAGCGTAACAGGAATATCAATACAAACGCTGGCTGAAAAAATGGATGAAGGCGGTATACTCGCGTCGGAGGAGTTTCAGCTAACAGGAGCTGAGACGGCTCTCTCGCTCGGTGAAATCGCGGCGCAAAAAGCGGCTCTTATGCTGCCGCAAACGCTGAAAAAAATCGCAGAAGGGAGATGTGAAGCGAAGTCACAGGATCATGCCAATGCAAGTTACTGTAAATTAATTACAAGGGATGATGGAATTATCAACTGGTCAAAAAACGCGCCTGAAATTGAAGCTGAAATACGGGCTTTTAATCCATGGCCGCTTTGCAGGACTTTTCATAATGAGCGGGAATTATATATATTAAAATCAATGCTGTATAAAGGTAGTTTTCAGCAGGATTTAAGTAAAGGCGCCGGTTATGTCTTGGGAATAGATAAACAATATGGTATACTGATTCAGACAGGCGGCGGCATTCTTGCTGTTACACAGCTGCAATACCATGCCAAAAAAGCTCTTGATTGGCAGGATTTTTTAAACGGAGCGCGCGGTTTTATCGGCTCAAAATTTTAGTTACGAGGATGTTATGGGGTTTAATTTAGATTCAATAGAAGATTATGTTGCAAATCATCTAAGGCTTTTTATTTTATCAGTTTTTGGTTTATTGATTTTTGTCGGCATTGTTGCCGTTTCTGTTTTTTTTATCGCAGTAAGGGGCGCTGAGCAGACAATGGTTCCCGATGTTACAGGCAAGGANCTGACCGAAGCTCTTCTTGAATTACAGGTAAAGGAGCTTTATCCCAGNCTTCAGCTGCGTTATACGCAAACTTCCAGAGATAAAGGATATGTGCTTGAACAGGANCCGCCTCCAGGTCAAATTGTAAAAGCGGGAAGGCGCATACGTCTTGTAGTNAGTCAGGGCGTTATNATTAACAGAGTTGAAGATTTCGTTACCCGCAATATTGATGATGTGCGCATGGAATTGATGGAGATTCAGGCTTCTTCAGGAGGTTTTCCTCTGCTGACGATNAAAGACCCTTTAATGTATGAATTTTCNTCNGAAAAACCGGGAACAATTATCGCNCAAAAACCGGAAGCAGGCTCTGATATTTCCGGTCCTTTATCNCTTGAATTTGTTATCAGCAGAGGAAGGGAGAATCAAACTGTGTCAGTGCCGCTATTAACAGGTTTAACTCTTACAAGGGCGCTCGAAGCAATTTCATCAAGCGGCATCAATTATAAATTTTCNATAAGGGAAAGAGGCGAGTCTGAAAGCGGCGAAACTGTTGTAATGCAGACACCGGAAGCAAANACCATGATTACGATAAATGATTTAGTTAATCTGACATTAACTATACCTGATAATCTTGCAGAAGAAACAGTATTCGGCTTATTCAGTTACACTATACCGCCCAATCCGTATCCTCTGTCGGTACGCCTCGATGCCCAGCTTCCGTCAGAAGAGAGGCAGCGGCTTATCACAGTCAACTATTCAGGCGGAGATTTTACCGTTCCTTACAAATTACCCAAGGGCTCTGTTTTAATTCTGTCGATGTTAAACCGCGAACTTCACAGAGAGACTATTAATTAAAGTTAATTAATCGGGGCTGTTTAAACTGTTTGTTATAAATTTCTAAATTTGGAATTGGCTCAATCTTAATTTTTAAATCAAAAAAAAAGCCTCAAAGACGTAGTCTCTGAGGCTTTTAATGCAATTTAAAAATTATTCGTGCAGTTCTTTTTGTAAATCATCAAGCAACAGAAGCAGTTCTTTTGGAATTCTGTCGCCGAATTTTGAATAATGATTTTCTCTGACATCCGCGATTTCCGCTTTCCATCCGTTTATATCTACCTTGGTGAGCGCGGACATAACTTCGCCGCTTACTCCGGCTGGAGATTCGATGCTGCCGGGTTTTGGCAAAAAGCCAATCGGTGTTTCGATTGCGTTGTCTTTGTTGTCGCAGCGGTCAAACATCCATGCAAGAACACGGCTGTTTTCGCCGTATCCAGGCCACATGAATTTACCGTTTTCATCTTTTCTGAACCAGTTTACAAAGAAAATTTTCGGCAGTTTATCGCCGTTGCCGGCATCCTGCGCTTTCTTGCCAAGTTTTAACCAGTGAGCAAAATAGTCGCCCATGTGGTAACCGCAGAACGGCAGCATGGCAAACGGATCGCGGCGCACTGTGCCGGCTTTTAAATCGAGAGCTGCGGCTGTAATTTCCGAGCCTGTGATTGAACCCATGAAAACGCCGTGTACCCAGTTCTTGCTTTGATTTACAAGAGGAATGGTCGTAGCGCGTCTGCCGCCGAAAAGGAATGCGCTTATTGGCACGCCTTTGGGGTCTTCCCATTCTGACGCGATTACAGGACACTGGGAAGCCGGCACTGTAAAGCGCGCGTTAGGATGGGCAACTTCCTGACCTGCAGGCGACTTATCAGTCGCGGGGCAAGGTACTTTTTCGCCTTTCCAGTTAGTAATTTTTGAACCAGGCGCAGGATAACCAATCTGTTCCCACCAAATATCGCCGTCTTCTGTTAAACCTGTGTTTGTGAAGATTGTATTTGTTTTGATCGAATCCATTGCGCTCTTGTTTGATTGATCGCTGGTTCCAGGAGCTACGCCGAAAAATCCAGCTTCCGGATTGATGGCGTAAAGCCGTCCGTCCGCGCCGAATTTCATCCAGGCAATGTCATCGCCGATTGTTTCTACTTTCCAGCCTTTAAGGGTTGGAATCAACATGGCGAGGTTTGTCTTTCCGCAAGCTGAAGGAAGAGCGCCCGCTACATATTTAACTTTGCCTTCGGGATTTGTAAGTTTGAGGATCAGCATGTGCTCCGCAAGCCATCCTTCATCTCTTGCCAATACAGACGCGATACGAAGCGCGAGACACTTTTTGCCGAGCAATGCGTTTCCTCCGTAACCTGAACCGTAAGACCAGATTTCATAAGTATCGGGAAAGTGGCTGATAAATTTCTTGCTGACATCCGGCTCACACGGCCAGCCGGTGTCTTTTTCGCCGGGACCCAGCGGTTTGGCGATTGAATGGAGACACGGTACATAGAATCCTTCGGTTCCCAATACATCAAGCACCTTTTTGCCGACTCTTGTCATTATGTGCATATTAAACACAACATAAGGGCTGTCTGTTATTTCAACGCCGATTTTCGCAATATCAGAGCCGACAGGACCCATAGAGAAGGGTATAACGTACATTGTGCGGCCTTTCATGCAGCCTTTGTACTGAGTCCTCATTGTTTCCTTAAGTTCGGCAGGGTCTGTCCAGTTATTTGTAGGACCCGCGTCATCCTTTTTTTTACTTGCAATAAAAGTGCGGCTTTCGGCTCTGGCGACATCCGAAGGATCGGAGTGGTACCAGTAACAGCCGGGTCTTTTGCTCTGATTTAACGGAACACCCAGCCCGCCGTCGACTGTAATTTTTATCATTTTGTCATATTCAGCCTTGCTTCCGTCGCAGATTTCAACTGAATCCGGAGTCATAAGAGCGACAGCTTCTTCAACCCATTTCTTTAATCCTGCATGTTTTAGTTCGTTTAAATTCATTTAATACTCCTAATTTACTATTTCTGCCTATTTATATGTTATACACCCTTTATGCAATATTATCAAGAGAGCAGGGGACGCATTAACTATTCCCTATTTATTAAAAAAGACGTATATTATAGTAATGGATGATAGAAAAAAGAGAATAGACGAGCTGATTAAAAACAGTCAGGAAAGCAATGTTTCCCTCGATAATCTCCTGATAAATTTCGGGCAGACCCTTTATCTCCGTACAAAAGAGATGCAGACAAATTTTGAAGACATTAATCAATATAAATCTTATTTACAGGAAATCGCAGAATCCAATTCCAATATCAGTAAAATCGAAGAAAAAAACCGCCGCTTTAAGGAACTTGAAGAAGCTATTGACAAAAAAGAACATGAAGAAAAAGAGCGGACAAAAGAGACGGCGGTTATTTACCGTAAACTCGGAAAGGCGCTGCTTGAAAATTCCGCTTATGATGATTATATCTCTCTTTTTAAGGAACAGGCTGACGCCCTTAAAGCAAAGCGTGATTCGCTTGAAGCCCGCATCAGCGAACTGGACAATAAAGACGGCGGCAATGTTTTTACATGGATAGGCAAAAGCGCTCAGGGGCTGGTTCTAAAGTCATTTCTTTCCAAAGCGCAGGAAAGCCAGGAGCAGCTTTATCATAACATAGGAGAGCGCTACAGCGACCGCGAAGCGGTCAATAATAATGATGATGTTGCTGTAATACGGGCGGAGCTTGACACAGTACGCGGCGTTTTAAAATCAGTTCAGAATGAAATCTCGGCATTAAAAGACGAGAAGCGAATTATCTCAGCTTCATTCGGCATCGAAGGAAATCCGCAAAAACAAATTCAATCTGTTAAAAATCATATAATAAGAGTAAACGAATCGCTGTCATCCTTATACAAAAAGTTCGGCTCACAGACTGCCGGAATTGACGAGGACATTACTCCGGAACGCAAATATTTTATTGACGCCATCGTTACCCCGGAAGACGGAGAAATCATAAGCAGGGCAGTAAGGCTTAATCAATCCATCAATGATAATGAAAGCGCAATCGAAAAATTGCGTGCATCCCTTGCGATTGACGAAGAGAGAAATAAAATCGAAAAATATCTAAAATCGATAGAAGATAAAAAAAATAAAATCAGCGATCTAAAAAAAGGAATTGCCGATCTGGAAGACAGCGTCCGCGACAGCGAAAAATATATCCACGAACTGGAAAAACAGCTATTATAAGAATTTTTATATTTAAGGTAAAATATGGCAGCGAAAAAAAGCAGTACAAAGAAATCAAACTCCAAAACCAAATCGTCAGCAAAGAAACCTGCCTCTAAAGCGGCGGAGTCAAAAAAAACCAGTGCAGTGAAAGAGACGTCCGCAAAAAAGCAGTCTTCAAAAGCTCCTGTTTATGATGAATCTAAAATTAAGACGCTCTCTTCTCTTGAACATATCAGGCTGCGTACCGGCATGTACATCGGCCGTTTAGGCGACGGTTCCAATCCGGACGACGGTATTTATGTGCTTTTAAAAGAAGTTATTGATAACGGTATTGATGAATTTATTATGGGTAACGGTAAATTGATTGAGACCGCAGTAAAAGATATTGATAAGCCCGGAAAGGCGCTTGTTAAAGTGCGCGATTACGGGCGCGGCATTCCTCTTGGAAAATTAATTGAGTGTGTTTCTGTTATAAATACTGGAGCCAAGTACAATGACGATGTGTTTCAGTTTTCGGTCGGACTTAACGGCGTCGGCACAAAAGCCGTTAACGCGCTCTCTGTTCATTTCAGGGTGGTTGCAGTCAGAAACGGCGAGTTTGCGGAAGCGGTTTTTGAAAGAGGAACATTAAAGAGCGATCGCAAAGGCAGGCTGAAAGAAAAAGTTAAAGACGGTACGATGGTCGAGTTTATTCCGGACCCCGAAATTTTTAAGGATTATTCGTTTAATCCTGAGTTTATCGAAAAGCGGATTCAAAATTACGCCTACCTTAACGCGGGTCTTACATTGACATTTAACGGCAATAAATTTATTTCGACGCGCGGGTTATACGATCTTCTAAGCGAAGAGACAGGAGAGGAAGGACTTTATCCGCTTGGTTATTACCGCGGTCAGCATTCAGCTAACGGTCAATTGGAGATCGCTTTTACGCATACCAACAATTACGGCGAGGAATATTTTTCGTTTGTTAACGGTCAGTATACTTCGGACGGCGGAACTCATTTATCGGCGTTTAAGGAAGGTTTTTTAAAAGGCATTCAGACTTTTTATAAAAAGGACTACCGCTCCGAGGATGTCCGCGAAGGAACGACGGCAGCGATTGCCATCAAGTTAAAAAACCCTGTTTTTGAAAGCCAGACAAAAAACAAACTTGGAAACTCCGATATCCGCGCGTGGGTTGTACAGGAAGTGCGCAATGCCGTAGAAGACTGGCTTCATAAAAATCCGGAAGCAAGCAAAAAACTGGAACAAAAAATAGCAGCCAACGAAAGTCTGCGCACGGAATTAAACGCCGTCAAAAAAGAAGCGCGCGAAGCGGCGAAAAAAATCGCTTTAAAGATTCCAAAGTTAAAAGACTGCAAGTACCATCTTGAAGACGGCGAGGACGGACTGGAATCTACAATTTTTATAACAGAGGGCGACTCCGCGTCAGGTTCGATTGTATCAAGCCGCGATGTTATGACGCAGGCGATTTTTTCGCTGCGCGGTAAGGTGGAAAATGTATACGGCAAAAAGAGAGCCGCCATTTATAAAAACGAAGAGCTTTTCAACATGATGATGGCTCTCGGCATCGACAACGATATCGAAGGACTGCGTTACGCGAAAATAGTAATCGCGACAGACGCCGACTTTGACGGTTTTCATATCCGCAACCTTCTCTTAACGTTTTTTCTCTCTTATTTTGAAGAGCTTGTTACCGCAGGTCATGTGTACATTCTGGAAACGCCGCTTTTCCGCGTCCGCACCAAAAAAGAGACCCGCTACTGTTACACCGAAAAAGAGCGTGATGAAGCCTCCGCCGCACTTGGCTCCCAGAGCGAAATTACCCGTTTTAAGGGATTAGGCGAAATCAGTCCCAAGGAGTTCGGACAGTTCATCGGACAGGATATCCGCCTTGTGCCTGTATCGGTGAATACGCTGAAACAGGTACCGCAGGTTCTCAACTTTTACATGGGCAAAAATACGCCTGAAAGGCGCGAGTATATTATGAAGAATTTGATAGAAGACGCCGGCTGATAAGGGAACTTGGCGTTATTTAATATTAATTTCACATTTTTGAAAATTTGCTAACTAATTGTTATTAACTTATAATTAAATCAGAACATTGTTATGAAAAAGACGCTTTTTTCTATCGTTTTTTCTCTTCTTTTTTGCTTTTTTGCGGCAACTTTTTCTTTCAGTTCGGAAATTCCAAATGAATTCCTGTTTATAGAAGGTTCAGCGGAGAGAAATGACCAATTAGACTTTTTTNTCACCAATTTCAATATAGAAGCCGTTGCGGCAGGTTATACAATAACAGAGTCTAAAAACGANGCCGCTTTTACCTTCAGATTCGCTGTTTCGCCCAATACGATTATTGATGATGANGGAAAAAAGCAGCCTGCTTTGCAGGATGATAATCAATTTGTTATNCGCATCAGTCTTGTTTATAATAATACAGACGATGAAGTCCTTTACTTTGACTTTTTTTTCACAGAACTTGATGAAATGTATGAATATACCCAGTCAATTTTTAATAAAGCAACCATCTATATACCGCCTTCGGATAAAGAAATCATTGTTGAAATTAAAGTACCAGGAGAAATAGACAGAGGCTGGCAGAATAAATGGCTGTATTTAAAATTATCTGTGGATTACCCAATATCATTTTTCGCACTGCAGCCGACAGGATTAAAGGGAAATGGTCAGGCTGCTTATNGTGAAATATATGATCCAATTACAGNTANGATTTCTTATGTATTCATGCCTCTTGATCATATAATTAATCCTCGACCCGGACTAACCGCCGGCATTGAAATTCAAATACTTAATTTTATAAGTTTTGCGTTTAATTTTCACGCGACTTTGGGAGATACCGCGACATATTCATTCTTTAACATGGCAGCTTCCGCGGAGCTGAGATTTAATATAAAAACAAAAAATTTCTTGTTGCAGCCTTACGGAGCTTTCATGTATCCGCTGAATAAATCCGGGGTATTTAAGGAAGTTCCGCTCTTCGCAGCGGGCGGCGGAATAGAAGCCGGCGTAAGAGGCGGAAAAAACGGTTCTTTTTTTCTTAATGTAAATTTCTTGTATTACTTCGGCGATGTTTTAATGCATAACAAATACGGTCCTTTATATCCGCTTCCTAAAGAAATCCATTACAAACGATTCACTCTGGGTCTTGGAATTGGATATAAATTAGGATTTGCAAACCGTAAACCGCGCCGTCAAAACGATATTCCCGCCTCTTTGCCTGATGTGTCAGAAGAAGAATCCATTGAGCCTGTTCCAAAAGAAAATTAGATTATTAGCAGCATATGCCATATTGGCGGTTAGTTTAGAAAAAAATTAGTTTTTGAAAAACCGTAATTTTTTTAAATCTGCTTGCCCTTTTTTACATAATTTTATAAATTGTAATTATGGCAACACATACATTGGGCGAACGAATCGCCGAAATTAGGAAAACTTATTCAATCAGCCGGGAAGATCTGTCCGAACGCTCCGGCGTTCCTTCAGACTTAATCGCAAAGATAGAAGACGACGGTCACATTCCTGATCTTGCGCCTCTCATCAAAATTTCCAGGGGACTGGGCGTACGCCTGGGCACGCTTCTTGATGATAATGATGTANTGGGTCCTATANTTTGCAGAGCCGGAGAAGCCGCTTCTTTAAGCCGCTTTAAAACCGGGCTTCCCGAGGGAATGGCGGACAGCGGACATCANGGAATGAGTTTTAACGCTCTTGCCGCNGATAAAACCGGACGCCACATGGAGCCNTTTATCGTAACAATCGAAGCGGATGCGAATCAGGAAAAATCGGCGCATGAAGGCGAAGAATTTATTTATGTGCTTGAAGGAACATTAACGCTGGAATACGGCATGNACAAATATACATTAAACACAGGCGACAGCGTCTATTATGATTCGATAGTCCCTCACCGCGTATATTCAGCNAACAACAATACGGTGAAAATTTTAGCNGTAGTTTACACGCCTGTTTAATTAGGAACAAATATGGAATACATCGAAAAAACTTTATCTCAGGTTTTAAGAGAGAAAACGCAGGCTCATCCAGATCACGACTTTATNGTTTACGCAGATCGCAACCTGCGTTTTACTTACGCGGATTTTGACAAGAGAGTAGACGATTTCGCCAACGGCTTGTTATCNATGGGCGTNAAAAAAGGCGATCATGTCGGNATCTGGGCGACCAATGTGCCTGACTGGAATACTGTGCTTTTCGCGTGCGCGAGAATCGGAGCGGTTCTTGTTACGATAAACACAGGTTATAAAACCCACGAGCTTGAATTTGTTTTAAAACAATCGGACATGGTGTGTCTGTGTCTGACAAACGGCTGGCGCGATTCGGATTATATCGCGATGGTAAACGAGCTTGTCCCGGAATTAAAAACCGCGCAAAGAGGACATATCGATTCCGAAAAATTTCCGTTTTTAAAATATGTCGTTCATATCGGACAGCAAAAACACCGCGGCATGTTCAGTTTTAACGAACTTCTGCTGCTCGGTCAGCATACCGATTCATCCGCGTTACGCGAAATTGAAGCCTCGCTTGATACGAACGACGTTGTGAACATGCAGTACACTTCCGGCACTACAGGGTTTCCCAAAGGCGTAATGCTTACCCACAGAAACATTTTGAATAACGGATTAGGAATCGGCGACAACCAGCGTTTGACCGAAAAAGACATTGTGTGCCTGCCTGTGCCGCTGTTCCATTGTTTCGGTCTTGTGCTTGGAATGATGGCGGTTATCACTCACGGCTCGACAGCGGCTCTCATCGAATGGTTCGATCCTCTTCTTGTGCTTGCTACCGTTCAGAAAGAAAAATGCACCGCTTTATACGGAGTGCCGACAATGTTTATCGCGGAACTTTATCACCCGATGTTTAAAATGTTTGATCTTTCAAGTCTTCGCACCGGCATCATGGCAGGCTCTCCCTGTCCCATCGAAACAATGAGGCTGGTTATCGATCAAATGTATATGAAGGAAGTTACAATCTGTTACGGATTAACAGAATCGTCTCCTGTTATGACGCAGACGCGCTACGACGACAATATAAATGTAAAAGTGGAAACTGTCGGGCGCGAACTTCCCGGCGTTGAGGTTACAATCCGCAATCCTGAAACAGGCGAAGAGTGTCCGGACGGTACGCACGGCGAGTTCTGCTGCCGCGGTTACAACACAATGAAAGGTTATTACAAAATGCCCGAAGCCACTGCCGCTTGTNTNGATAAAACAGGCTGGCTTCATTCAGGCGATCAGGGAATTAAAGATAAAGACGGAAACTTTAAAGTTACAGGGCGCATTAAAGACTTGATTATCCGCGGCGGCGAAAACATTTCGCCAAAGGAAGTAGAAGACTTTTTATACACCATGCCGGGTATTAAGGATGTGCAGGTNGCAGGCATCGCGAGCGAAAANTACGGCGAAGAAGTCGGAGCTTTTATAATTTTAAAACCGGATGTAAAAATGTCCGAAGAAGAAGTGCGCGATTACTGCCGCGATAAAATCGGACGTTATAAAATCCCCAGATATGTTTTTTTCGTAGACAGTTATCCTCTGACATCAAGCGGCAAGATACAAAAGTACCTGTTACGCGAAATGGGGAATAAAATGGCTAAAGAAAGAATAAAGTAAACCGCAGATGGCACGGAGTTTTCATTTTCTTTTTTTTGCAGGGAACCATAACAGGCAATAAAGCGGAAAACGGCGGCGGAGCCGCGCTTAGGGGAGAATCTCATTTAATTATTTCTGGAATTATCAGCGAAAACTCTGCCGGCGGTTCCGGCTCACTTTCAAATGATGTCTCAAACTCGACTTAGGAAGTTTTAAGCATAATGAATCCATGATTGAAAAAAGGCTACCATTTAAGATAGCCTTTTAAATTTTTATTCAATTGCCCTTATTCTTTTATTCTACTTGCTTTGTAAATTCCAATTCAGTTCCATCAACAGTCCATATTAACTTATTACTTATTAGTTTATAAGTGGTATTCAATGTAGCTTCTTGTGCTGGACCGTATGGTAAGCCGNCACGAATACGACTTGTACGATATAAAGTCAGTTTTCCCTTTTTAGTTGCTTCGTAAGTTCCCGTATCTTTTGTATCAAATAGAGTACCTATAGTTTGATGAAACTCATAATTTACGCCATCAAAAATTAATTTTGCACCGTCAGAATTTACTACCAGCCATATTATCCAAGTCCCATTGAGCAACGAATTATCAATATAATCGGGCGTGGTGGTTGGCTCTCCATTATCACACCCTGCCATTAAAAATAAACTTAAACTTAACATTANAATTAAACTCCTTACTACGTTTTTCATTTTCTTTCTCCCCAAAAATTAGTATTAAAATCCCATACGAGGTTTTTATTTAAAATATATACAGCAAAATAAAATTATGATTAATTCTCTAATAAATCCAATTTTTTCTTTATTTCTGTAAGAAGATCAGCAATACCTTTTTCGTGGAAAGTAATAAATTTATTACATTTACTACAAAAAACTGCATACATAGGCAAAGATTTTGGTTCAAGATCAACCTCCTCATAAACAAAATGACTGTTTTTACATGATGGATTGGGGCATGAATAATTCATTTTTTTACCTCCGTTTTTACCGTATTATGAACTTCATTAAATTTTTCCAAGACTTTCGCTAATTTCTCTTTTCCGTTCTCATCCATTTCTAGATAATTTCTGGTTAATTCGTCAGTTCCATTAAATAATGATCTATCTTCCAAAATAATCATATCCATATATGAGATATTATATATCCAAAAAATGGATATTAGCAAGAGAAAATACAATTTTTTCTTATTTTATCCGATTATTGTCTAAGGGATGTCCAAATATCGCTGAAATCATTAAAATTTATGATATAATGNCTTTCTATGCTGGATATTACCAATAGGCTAAGGGAGATACGNAAGTATTTTGGGCTTTCTATAAAAGAGTTTTCCCAACAGATATACGTTTCAAATTCGCTTTACGGGGCAATTGAACACGGCGATAGGGAATTATCAGATAGAATTTGCCAGTTAATCGTGTCTAAGTTTAATGTCAGCAAGGACTATATTTTGACCGGAGAGGGAGCTATGTTTAATACTGATTCCCCGCCGGATTCGCGATTAAACCGGATT
>JGI24695J34938_10002546_pt1 | contig 13767 bp, 7 predicted proteins | sample TergutCo191P3_FD_34938 | JGI IMG/M metagenome (IMG submission 34938) | reverse complement strand
AAATTATATTTTACATCGAAAAAAAATACAATATGCTCTGATATAGGATAATGTAATTACAGCGTCAATTGAAAAAGAAGGTATTCCGTTCGCGGCTAAACGCAGAAAGCCTAAAGTTGATTTACTCGAAGCAATACAAGATACCCGCAATCGCAGTAATCTGCATGGGCCGTATAAAACAGCAAATGAAGCTGTAGCGGCTATGCTGGAAGATTGAAAATACTTGAAATTTAATTTACCAATAAAATGAAACGCGATGCCTTGTTAATGAAAAAACACGGAAAAGACATGTCAAAGCTAACAAAAACACTTGAACTGCTGGCAAATCGTGTTGTTATGCAGTTCCGACTGTAAATGCATAACGGGCAAAAACAGTTAACATGCCATTGACGTGTTATACTTCTAGTGAGAAGCGAATGCTATGATGACGTGAAGCGGTTCTTATAAGAGGTTCAATCAGGATGTATAAAATAGCGATTGCAGAAGATGATCTTGCAATGCAGCAAACTCTATCCGGATTTATCAGTAAATTTTGCGCTGAAAATAATATACATTTTAATGTATCTGTTTTTTCTGACGGCGATGAATTATTAGCGGATTATAAACCTGAATATGATATTATCCTTCTGGATATTCAGATGAAGCGGATCGACGGTATGGAAACCGCCCGGAAAATACGAAAACTTGGCGATGATGTTATTATTATTTTTATAACTAATATGTCAGATTACGCGATTAAAGGATATTCTGTTGACGCAATGGACTTTATTGTAAAACCTGTTCCGTATTTCGCGTTTACCGAACAATTAAAAAAAGCAATAAGCCGGCTTAAAAAAAGAAAGAAAAGTTATATTACCTTAAAAACCGGTGAAGGCATTTTGCATATTAATACTTCCGATGTTTATTATATTGAATCATACGGACACAGGCTGTTTATCTATACAGCAAAAGGTAAATATGAAATGAGTAAAACAATGCGTTCGATGGAAGAAACACTGCATCTTTACAATTTTTACAGAAGTAATAATTGTTATCTCGTTAACCTTGCTCATGTAGAGAAAGTTAATAATAATATTGTTACAGTCGCAGGCAGTGAATTACAGATCAGCCGGCCAAAGCGGAAAGGGTTTTTGGACGCTTTGACTGATTATATAGGAGGCTCTGTAAGGTGAATACTACTGGAAGCCTTGTTATAAGCGCTGTAATAATTCCTGATATTCCTCTATTACACACAGCAATAGCGCAGTGGGTCTCCTGTTTATTGTATATTTTTCTGTTAAAAAAACGGTTTCATCTTATTAAAATCATAATAATCTCAATAATAATTTTTCCGCTATTTATTGTTGCCAATAATATCAGAGGGATTGTACCGATTCAATTTTGGCTTCCATGTATGATGTTAAGCATGGCACTAATATTTTTATTTATTCTTGGCGGCAGTGATGTTTCATTAAACGGCGCGGGTTATATTTGGGCAAGGGCGTTTATTTCAGCTGAGTTTGCGGCTTCATTGGAATGGCAAATTTTTTATCATCTTTTTTATCAAAATTATTCAGGCAGCGCGGTACTTCCTATCATTGTAATGTTATCGGTTTTTACGCTGATATTTCCTTTAATTGGTTTTTTTGAATATAGAAATATTCCGGGGAAAAATAGGCTTGATGTAAGATATTCTGAGGCAGGCAATTCACTAATCACCGCTTTTTCTGTTTTTATGATAAGTAATGTCAATTTCGCTTTTAAAGACACTCAATTTACAAGTTCATTAGGCGCGGGTATTTTAACTGTAAGAACGCTTGTCGATTTCTGCGGGCTGACTCTTTTATACGCGCAGCAGAAACAAAGACGCGAAAGCCAATTAAAATTTGAGTTAGACGCAATTAATTTTATTTTGACGCGGCAAAATGATTATTATGTTCAAACAAGAGAAAGCATCGAAATAATTAAAAGGCAGTACCACGATTTAAAACACCAGATTGCTGTTATCAGGCAGGAGAATGATCCTCAGAAACGGGAATCGTATTTAATAGAAATGGATCATGCGATAGGTGTTTACGAAGCGCAGGTTAATACAGGAAACAAGGTGCTTGATACTGTATTGACAGGGAAGAGTCTTCTTTGCATGGAAAAGAAAATAAATATTACCTGTGTAGCCGACGGCAAACAGCTTGACTTTATCAACGCCATGGATTTATGCAGTATTATAGGAAACGCGCTTGATAACGCAATAGAAAATGTTGAGAGAATGGAACAGGACAAGCGTTTAATCCGTGTCGCGGTGTTCATACAAAATTGTTTTATTATGATACGGGTGGAAAATTACTGTGAATCGAATCTGATCTTTGAAGAAGGGCTTCCAAAATCAACAAAGAAAGATAAAACTTCTCATGGATTTGGAATAAAAAGCATTAAAAACGCAGCAGAAAAATATGGCGGTAAACTCACAATAAATATGGAAGATAACTGGTTTATTATACGTGTTTTAATTCCTCTGCCTGAATAATAATTTTAATTATCCAAATATTTAAGTTAATTCATCATTTTACTTACAAATTACGCTGAAAACATGACAGTTTACGCGGATTACAGTTCAAATATGAAATAATATGATAAATTTAGCGAGTCGGATTCACTACAGCGGAGGTTCTGATGCGGCAGATAGCACATAACGGCGTATATAACCATAAATAATTATTTTTTAAGCAGGAGGAAAATATGGGTATTTTTAAATCGAAAAAAGAAAAAAAAGAGAAAAAAAAGCTGCCTCTGGGGCTGAGAATACTAAAAGGTCTTGGTATCGGTATTGCCTGTTTTCTTGGCTTGATTTTGGTTATAGGTCTTGTGTGGGCGATTGGTTTATCGCGCGCGGGTCTTTGGGTGATTTCTTCATTGTCACCTGACAGCGCCGCCGTTAAAGCGTCACACTCTGCGGCAATTGAAGTTACAAAAATGATTGCCGATGAAGGTTTTGTTTTGATACATAATAATGATACATTGCTCCCTTTAAGAACGTCAGTGGATAATAAAATAAAAATTAATGTTTTTGGAACAAGAGGCGTCCTGCCGATTTTTAACGCAGGAGGTTCAGCTTCTTCCGATGTAAGTGAGTGTATTAGATTTGAACAGGCACTTACAGGAACCGAAGGCAATTTCATTTTAAACGATGACCTTCTCTATCTTTATTATAATTATTCCAAAAAAGGAAACGTTTCTATCACTAAAACAACAGCGCCGAAAAATGTTTCAGATTCGGAATTTATTGAGTGGGGTTACAGAAACAGTCTGCTGCCTGAAATGCCGGCGCAGGTGTGGAGAGACACAAGTTTTTATAACGACGGCAAAACAATTTTGGATCATGCTTTTGATTTTTCCGATATTGCGATGATTGTATTAGGACGCGGCGGCGGGGAAATGAATGATTTTACGCCCGGCGAGCTTCAGCTTCAGGAAAATGAAGCGGCTCTTATAGACGCAGTATGCCGTAAATTCAATAAAGTAATTTTAGTGTTAAATACAGCTAACAATATAGAAATGGGTTTTTTGCAAAGTTATCCGTCAATTAAAAGCGTAATATGGATAGGTTATCCGGGAGAAGCCGGTCTTTTATCATTTGCGCGGATTCTAAACGGAACAGTAAATCCTTCAGGGCGGCTTGCGAGCACATGGCTTAAAAATAATCTTGCTTCTCCTGCCGCGAACAATTACTGCGATTTACAGGAAGACGGCACATGGGGTATTCCCGGAAACGACATGTACGGAGATGATAACTTCCGTTATTCCAATGTTCCGGGAAGAGGCGGTTATTTTGTTCATTATAGCGAAGGAATTTATGTAGGGTATAAATATTTTGAAACCCGCCATGATACGGATAATTTTTATAATTATAACGCCGATGTAGCGTTCCCATTCGGCCACGGTTTGAGTTATACGACATTTAACAAGAGCATCGCATCTATGAATGAATCAAACGGGACGGTAACTTTACAGGTTAATGTGACAAATACAGGAACCCGATCCGGAAAGGACGTTATTCAGATTTATTACAATCCGCCCTACACCGGAAATATAGAAAAATCAACTGTGAACCTGATTGCCTTTAAGAAAACGAAAGAAATCGCCGCAGGCGCGACAGAACGTTATTCGATCAGTTTTAAAACCGAAGATATGGCGTCTTATGATTATAAAATTAATCAGTGTTATGTGATGGAAGAAGGCGATTATATTATTTCTCTTAGAGATAATTCGCATGAACTGCTGGATTCCCGTATCTGGCGGCTTTCTTCCGCGATTATTTATAACAGCGGAAATAACGGAGCGAGGGCGAGCGATTACCAGATTGCGGTCAATCAATTTAACGACGCGAACGGAACAGGCGATTATCTGACGAGAGAGTGGAATCCTTCTTCACGCGCGTTTACAGGACCAAGAGCAGGAGACTTTACAGCTTCGCAGGAAGTGTTAAACGCAATGCTCTCAGAAAATCCTACAGATTCAAGTTTGGGCTTAAGAAGCTCCGATATGCCCGCTACAGGAGTTAAATTAAGCAAGCCAATAATGTTAAGTGAAATGGTGAATGTACCTTATGATAATCCGAAATGGAACGAATTTATTTCTCAGCTTAATATATCAGAAATGGCGAACCTAAGCGGAAACGCTGGGTATCATATTGAACCTTTAAAACGACTTGGCGTTCCGCGTGTCTATACGCCCGACGGTCCCTCCAGCGTTACTACTTCGCTTTATTCAGGTTTAATGATGGGAAAAAATGAAAGCGGCGTAACATATCCGTGCCCTGTTGTAATAGCTTCCTGCTGGAATGAAGATGTGTATTACATGATGGGTTCAAGCGCCGGAAAAGAAGCGAAAGCGATGGGATTCGGCGGATGGTACGCACCTGCGATGAATACTCACAGGCTTCCGTTTAACGGACGAAATTTTGAATATTACAGCGAAGACGGAATGCTCGCGGGAATTACTTCGGGGAATGTTGTGCGCGGCGCAACAGAACAGAGAATTATTGTTTTTATAAAACACTTTGCGTTAAACGACAGAGAATCCAACTGCCGCTCGCAGTTATTTACGTGGTCAAACGAGCAGGCAATCCGGGAAATTTATCTTAAACCTTTTGAGCTTGCTGTCAAAAACGGCGGCGCGATGGGAGCTATGTCTTCGTTTAATTATATCGGACTTAAATGGGCAGGCGCACATCCCGGTCTTTTAACCGAAGTGCTTCGCAATGAATGGGGGTTCCGCGGAGTCGTTGTATCCGACGCGGCGATGGGAGATTATATGAATCCTGTTATGGCAGGTTTGGCAGGCGGAAATATGTCGCTTGACGCTTTTACCGCAATGGGACTTGGTTTTATATTCGGATCCGATGCTAAAAAATTGGAGAACGCGGCAAATGATCCACAGACGCAAATTGGTACTACGCGAAGCTTATTTCAATCGAGTAAAAATATTCTTTACGCTATCTCCCGCACATGGCAAATGAGGTAACAGCGAAAAATAGCAAGGATTATTATACATGAATAAAATTCAAAATTTTAAACAGAAACATCCTGAAATTTTTGAATTTATTATGTTTAATATCCTTGCTAATATTGCGACTATAACAAATTTCGCTGTTTTAAATCTTGGAAACGGACTTCTTTTTACGCTGTTTCGCGGCGTGGCGTTTAACTTTTGGGTATTTGATTATTCATTTGAAAACGGAGGTTTATGCGGCTTTTTGTCATTTTTGCTCAGTTATGCCTGCGCGCAGACAGTAAATTTTATAGTTCAGCGCAAATTGGTTTTTGTTTCAAATAAAAAACTTGGCTTAAATGTAGCGGTCTATATATTTACTGTTATCGCGCTGTATTTTATATGCCTGTATGTGCCGACATTGGTAATGCAGCCGTTAACATCAAAGTTCGGTAATATATGGGCAGCTAATATTTCAAATGCTCTGAATATTTTAATTCAAGTTATCGTTATGTATCCTGTCTTAAAATTTATCGTAATGAAAAAAGATAAAACCGGTCAGTATATAAATAAAAGAAATATAGATAATCAGGTTTTTAATCCGTTCCTTCCGGGGTATGAATATATACCTGACGGAGAGCCCAGAATATTTAACAACCGTTTATATATTTACGGCTCGCACGACAGATTTAATGCAGGTGTTTTCTGCGTGAATGATTATGTCTGCTGGTCTGCGCCAGTTGATAATTTATCTGACTTTCGATACGAAGGAATAATATATAATAAAAAACAGGATCCGCTTAATAAAACAGGATTAAGGCTTCTTTTCGCGCCGGATATAATACTTGCACCTGACGGAAAATGTTATATGTTTTATTCATTGGATTTTTCAGGCATTATGAGCGTTGCGGTCTGTGATACTCCTGCAGGACAATTTAAATTTCACGGGCATGTACGCTTTGCTGACGGACATGTATGGGGTACAAGAAAAAACGAGCCATTCCCTTTTGATCCGGGAGTTTTTATTGATGATGATAATAAAATTTATTTATACTCAGGGTTTACTGTAAAAATCCCGGCGATTGCAACAAGAATGAAGAATTTAAAAAATGACGGCGCAGTTGTTTTTGAACTAGAAAATGATATGCTGACGATTAAATCAGGACCAAACCTTATATTGTCAAGAATTTCCGGTCTAGACTCTTCTTATTATGGTCATGAATTTTTTGAAGCAAGTTCCATGAGAAAAATAAATAATAAATATTATTTTATTTATTCATCAAAACAAAACCATGAACTATGTTATGCGATTAGCGATTATCCTGACAGAGGATTTACATTTGCGGGAACGCTCGTCAGCATCGGCGATATAGGTCTAGACGGCGTAAAAAATGAAAAACACGCAAAAAATTATCTTGGAAATACTCATGGAAGTATTATAAAAATTAATAATGATTGGTATGTATTTTATCATCGCCAGACAAACAGGCATTCTTTTTCAAGACAGGCCTGCGCGGATCGGCTTGAGATTAGTGATGACGGACATTTTAAACAGACCGAGGTTACAAGCTGCGGTTTAAATAACGGTCCTTTAAAAGGTGATGGTAAGTACAACGCTAATATCGCCTGCAATTTATGGTCTAAAAACGGCACAGGAAGGTATGATAAAATATTTTCTAAACTAAAATTTAAAGCACATCCATACTTTACTCAGAATGAAAAAGACGGCAACTATAAAGATGAAAAACAATTTATAGCAAATATGAGAGACGGATCCGCTGCCGGTTTTAAATATTTCAATTTGAATAACGCAGATCGAATAACAGTTGATATCCGGGGGAATGCAAACGGCGAATTTTTTGCCGCCGCGGATTCGGATTTAAATAATTGTATAGCCTGCATCCCGGTAAAAATAAACAGCCAATCCTTTTGCGCTCTTTCCGCTGATTGCCGCGCTGTAAGCGGAGTCCATCCGTTGTATTTTCAATTTAAAGGTAAAGGGAAACTTGATTTTTTTGCTTTTGAATTTATTAAATCAAAAAACTAGATTAGAAAGATATATGCCGTAATTATTTAAAATGATAATGTATAATTTTATTTTTAATAATTAATTCTGCCGGAGGTTAAATGAAACATAAAATACTAATAAATAAAATGACGCTGTATGAAAAAATTTCTTTATTAACAGGCGCGAATTTTTGGACATCAAGAGAAATTGAACGGCTTGGGATTCCTTCTTTATGTTTTACAGATGGTCCAAGCGGCGTGCGAAAACAAGCAACAAAAAGCGATCACTTAGGTTTAAATCCCGGAGTGCCAGCGACTTGCTTCCCGGCGGCAGCGGCGATCGCAAACAGCTGGGATGAAGCGTTAGTTGAAGAAACAGGCGAAGCTCTTGGCAGGGAAGCCGCTGCTTTAAATGTTGATGTAGTACTCGGTCCCGGTTTAAATATTAAAAGAAGCCCTTTGTGCGGACGAAATTTTGAGTATTACAGCGAAGATCCGTATCTTTCGGGGAAAATGGCGGCGGCTTTTACGCGCGGAATACAAAAGAACGGAATTTCCGCGTGCCTTAAACATTTTGCCGCGAACAATCAGGAACTGCGAAGAATGACAACCGATTCAATAATTGATGAAAGAACGCTTCGGGAGATATACCTTACAGGTTTTGAGATTGCCGTAAAAGAAGGAAAGCCTTATTGTATTATGTCTTCTTATAATAAGTTAAACGGAATTTATACAAATGAAGATTCCCGGTTGTTACGTGACATACTGCGAGCAGAATGGGGTTTTGAAGGATTTATTGTAACTGACTGGGGAGGAGGAAACGACCCAGTTCAAGGTGTAATCGCAGGATGTAATTTAGAGATGCCTTCAGTTTCACATAACAGTAACAGGGAACTGCTTGAAGCAGTCCGCGATCACCGGCTGGATGAATCTATAATAGATAAGAGTATTGACGAACTTTTAAATGTTATATTTAATTTAAAAAATAGTAATTATATTAAAACTTTAAAGAATTTTGATATAAATGAAAATCATAATATCGCGCGTAAAGCAGCAAGTGAATCAATAGTACTATTAAAAAATGAGGATAATATTTTACCTTTAAAAAAAGGAAAAAAAATTGCGATTATAGGCGGATTTGCGGAAAATCCCCGTTATCAGGGAGCAGGCTCCAGTATTGTTAATCCTTCAAAACTGGAAAATATTTTAGATTGTATTTGCGAATATGATCTTCATGTAACAGGTTATGAGCAAGGTTTTAACCGTCAAGGTAAAAAAGATGAGGCTAGAATGAAAAATGCGTGCGTACTTGCAAAGAAATCTGACCTTATTCTTCTTTTTTTAGGTATGGATGAAACGCTTGAAGTAGAAGGTCAGGACCGAACCGATATGAAACTCAAGCAAAATCAAATTGAATTACTGGAAGCTCTCTCAAAAATAAATTCAGCGATTGTTGTTATCTTAAGCTGCGGCGCTCCTGTCGAAATGCAGTGGCTGGATAATTGTAAAGCTGTAGTTCACGGATATCTTGGCGGACAAGCAGGCTCCCGCGCAATTCTTGATATACTGACAGGAAAAATATGTCCGTCTGGAAAACTCGCTGAAAGTTATCCTGTAGTTCTGGAAGATACGCCGTGTTATAATTATTTCCCCGGGAATGAAAAAACTGCCGAATACCGCGAGGGTATTTATACAGGGTATAGGTACTATGATACAGCTAACATTAAAGTTCAATTTCCTTTTGGCTTCGGTCTTTCATACACTACATTTCAATATTCGGATATAAACGCCGGTGTTTCCGGTGTATCGTTTAACGTAACAAATACTGGCAAGGTTTTCGGCGCAGAAATTTGTCAGGTTTATATAGGGAAAAAAAACAGTAATATTTTCCGCCCAAAAAAAGAGTTAAAAGGGTTTGTAAAAATAAAGCTTGCTCCCTTACAATGCGAAAATGTTTTTGTAAAATTTGATGATAAAGCTTTCCGTTACTATGATATTGAAAATGGCGAATTTATGACAGAACCCGGTATTTATGAAATTTATGTTGGCTCGTCATCTCTTGACATTCGTTTATCTGCAGCTGTTTCTATAAAAGGAGAAAATAAAAATAAATTAAGTAATAAAAATATTTTACCTTCTTATTACAGCGGAAATATAAAAAATGTGCAGGATTCTGAGTATAAAACTTTACTAAACTGTGAAATTCCCGAATCAAAATGGGACAGATCGGCTCCTCTTGGAATCAACGATACACTCTCTCAAATGTTTTATCCACGCGGATGGATTGCAAGATTAATATATAAAATTCTTACAGGTAAAATTAATAATGTAAAAAAAAGCGGGAAACCGGATATGAATGTTTTGTTTTTATTGAATATGCCGTTTCGAAGCATTGCGAAAATGACAAACGGAGCGTTTGATATTCACATGACAGAAGCGTTATTGTATATTGTAAACGGGCATTTCTTTAAAGGTATTTTTAAACTTGCAGTTTCATGGAATAAAAAGAGAAAAGCAAACAGGCAGTTTGCAGTGAATTTACATAATTATTTATTAGAACAGTAATGATGAGAAAAATTAATAAATATGATGCGATTATAGTTGGCACGGGTTTCGCAGGTTCAGTCATTGCGCGTCAGCTGGCTGATAACGGGAAACAAGTTTTAATTATTGAAAAACGTCCTTTTATCGGCGGCAATTCGTCCGATTATATTGATCTTAACGGGATTAATGTTCATCGTTACGGACCTCACATTTTTCATACAAAAAATCAGTCTGTATTTAATTTTCTGTCTAAGTTTACCGGCTGGAATAACTATCAGCATAAAGTGCTGGCAAATGCAGACGGTAACTTACTGCCGGTTCCGTTTAACCTTACATCGCTTAAAAAAGTATTCGGCATAAAAGCTGAAGAATACATTGATAATCTTAAAAAAACATACGGATACGGAGCAGAAATTTCTATTTTTGATCTGCGCAATAATCCTTATCTTCTTCCAATATCGGATTATATTTATGAAAAAATATTTTTACATTACACAAAAAAACAATGGGGATTAACGCCTGAAGAAATCGATCCGGAAATATTTAAACGCGTTCCAATCCGCGTTTCATTTGATGATCATTATTTTACAGATACATATCAGGGGCTTCCTGCTGACGGATATACTGCATTATTCAAGCGGCTTTTGGATCATCCAAAAATTAATCTTCAGTTAAATATTGATTGTAAAAGCGTATTATCATTTAAAGATGATTATATATATTACGAAAATAAAGTTTTCAAAAATCCTGTAATATACACAGGCGCTATTGATGAATTATTACAGTTTCGTTTTGGCCGGTTGCTTTACCGTACAACTGACTTCCGGTTTGAGACTCATCCGGTTATGAGATATCAGCCAAGCTGCGTTGTTAATTATACAACAGACTGCGAATTTACACGTATCACCGAGTTTAAACATATGACAGAAAAAATGACAGATAACATTACAATAATTTGTTTTGAGTATCCGCATGATTACTCGGGAGATGAAGGTGAAATACCATGTTATCCTGTCATATCTAATGAAAACAGTGTAATATATAAAAAAATGAAAAAATACTGTCAGAAGTGGAGTAATCTTTATCTGCTTGGGCGGCTTGCGGAGTTTAAATATTACAATATGGATGAAGCAGTGGAGCAGGCTTTACTTTTATCTAAAGTGATTTTGGAGAAGTATTAATGAAGCTTATTACTTTTACTGTGCCTTGCTATAATTCATCCGAATATATGGAAAAATGCATTCAATCATTATTACACGCGGGTAATGACGCAGAAATTATCCTTGTTAACGACGGTTCATATGATGATACAGGATTGATTTGTGACAAATATGCCGCAGAGTATCCTGATATAATAAAAGTAATACATCAGCAAAACAGCGGACATGGCGAAGGTATTAATCAGGGTTTACGCTGCGCGCAGGGACTTTATTATAAAGTATTTGATTCTGATGACTGGGCGGATATATCAGCATTACAAAAATTGATGGCTAAGCTGCGTGATTTTTCTATTATAGGGGATTTACCCGATATTATAATATGTAATTATATATATGATCAAATATCAAACGGAAAAATAATACCAATGCGTTATGTGAATGTATTTCCGCAAAGCAGCTTGTTTTACTGGAAAGATATTAAACGCTTCCGGTTATCGCAATATCTTTTAATGCACTCGGTAATATTTAAAACAAGCCTTTTGCATGAACAAAGAATTGAACTGCCAAAACATACATTTTATGTTGATAATCTTTTTGCTTATACTCCGTTACCGTATGTGCGGACGCTTTTTTATTTAAACGCTGATCTTTACCATTACTGCATCGGACGCGTGAATCAGTCTGTAAATGAGAAAGTAATGACAGCAAGAGTGGATCAACAAATCAGAATAACAAAATTAATGATAGATTCTCACGATATTCGTTTAATTAAAAGAAAAGAGCCAAAACTTGCAGGGTATATGATCAATTATATGTCTATAATGATGATGATTTCATCAATTTTATTAATATTAGATAATGTAACAGAAAACAAACAAAAACAGAGTGAGCTTTGGGGGTATCTAAAAAAAGTTAATCCATATTTATATACTCGGCTTCGGTATACTTCATTATCAGGTATTACCGCAAAACCATGTTTTTTTGGCAGAAAAATTATTATTTTTTTATACCGTCTTGCTAATAAAAGATACGGATTTAATTAACGTTATTATCCACGATATTAATTTTTGGATAACTCCTTATGTCATAAGGAGTTACGATTAACTGCGGCCTAGAAGACTCGAACTTCCATACCTCTCGGCACTAGCACCTCAAGCCATCCATTGTATAAATCATGGTATATCATAATGTAAAACTGTGTACAAGAAAATTAGTCTAACTCCATATATTATATAGAATTATAACCAACATCTTGTAACATTGTATATCATTAGAATCCATAATGTCAAGCGTTAATAATTGCGTTTTCGAAAATAAAAGGTACTATTTGAGGTACTATTTTTTTACTTTAAATATGTGTAGGTTTTTTAAAAATATTTCAAATCATTGATTTTTTTTTGCAACAGTTGGCAAAAACAGGGATTAAATATTTTGAATCCTAAGGCATCAGATTAATACGAAGCTTTTGTCAATGCTAAAGACCGCACCGGGGAAGTCCAGAGGGGATACCCCCTTGGCTGACAACTCTGGAACAGCCTGAAAGGTTGTGTAAGAGTTATTAGTCGGTAATAACTCTTAGCAGATTTCTGATAACATATTATTATCTTTTTCATAAATTTTAGATATGTAGAATATATATTAATTAAAATATAGATTTACATCATTTTCTCTAATTATTCATCTTTGGCTTTTTAAAAGCCCTTTACAAGCCTATTTTTGTTATTCAATATACAATAATCTAAACATAGCCACAAATCAAATTACCAGATAAAATAAATCCATGGACGAGATTTCTTTATTAGCTCTGCAGAATGAAATAACAGAGTTGGAAAAGGTATTAACTGCCAAAAAACGTCAACTTGAGGAACTTCAATCAGTCAAAAAAGAAAAAATCCATAATACAGTATTAACACAAGAACAACTGCCAGATAATCAAATTAATAATCAATCGCCTCCAGAAGTTAAAATCGCTCTTTTCCGTATGCTGTTCAGGGGACGAGAAGATGTTTACGCAAAACGTTTTGAAAGTAAAAAGACAGGAAAATCGGGATATCAACCAGTATGCCGGAATGAATGGGTTCAGGGAATATGTGAAAAACCAAAAGTGAATTGTAATAATTACCCAAAGAGGTCACTTGAGCCGATAACCAATGAAGTAATCAGAAACCATCTTGCCGGATTTATTCCATCAAAAAACGAGTGGAAAAACCATGTTCCATTTGTAATGGGTATTTATCCTTTATTACAAGACGAAACATGCTGTTTATTGGCAGTTGATTTTGATAAAGATACATGGCAGGAAGATGTAAAGGCATTTATCGATACTTGCAAACTAGAAAATATACCTGCCGCTTTGGAGCGTTCACGCTCAGGAAACGGAGCTCACGTATGGATTTTCTTTGAAAAGCCAGTAACAGCGGTAAATGCACGCAAACTTGGTTCATTCTTAATGACCAAAACATTGGATAGACGACCGGAAATTGGGCTTGATTCATTTGACCGCTTTTTTCCAAATCAAGACACATTACCAAAAGGAGGTTTTGGCAATTTGATAGCGCTTCCTTTGCAAAAATCCGCAAGAGAGAAGAAT
>JGI24695J34938_10002544_pt1 | contig 13776 bp, 12 predicted proteins | sample TergutCo191P3_FD_34938 | JGI IMG/M metagenome (IMG submission 34938) | reverse complement strand
GATACCGGAAGCCGCGTCATGCGTTCCCAGTTTAATTAATGATCCCGCGCCAAACTGTTTTTCAATCTGAAGCCGGGCCGCTTCCAGGGCCTTGGTTTTCTCCTCGCTTGAAGCGTTAGGATTGACCCTTGTTTTTTCTGTGTCATTTGACTTTGCCATGATTATCTCCTCCCTTATATATGGCGCGAGCGTGCGCGGCGCTTGCTCGAAACTATAATAATTTTAACATATTGAAAAAAAAATGTCTATATATTACTACATATTTGTAAAGTATTATTTATAGTATGATAAAGAACAGCGTAATGATTAACTGGTAAAACCTACTCTTTTAATTGCCATTTTGAATCAATAAAAACGTAAGTCCCGGCTTTCATGTAGTTATTATTATAATAATTGTCAAAATCTTCATCAAAGGCAAAGTGAAATTCCAGTTCTGATTTTATCCCCAAGAGTACATCCTGCCCTATTGATATGCTTGTCAGGCTGTTTCCCAAAAACGCATGATAACCTATCAATGTAATGCTGTGGGGGATTGTAACGCTTTCTATACCTTTATCTCTAAAAACGCTTTCGGCAATAGAAGTTATCGTTTTACCGTTAATAACAGACGGAATGACGAGAGATGTTTCATTGCCGTTATACTCTGTTATGGTTCCATATTCATTAACGCTGTAATTATTACTTTTTGACTCACATCCTGCAAATATAAGCATCGCGTTTAAAGCAATAATGTAAAACTTTATCCTCATGTTAATATAATATCATATCTTGATTTTTATTGAAATATAATATATTAATTAATAATGAACCCTTTCATAGTCTGCGCGACGCGGTCAATGAGAAGTTACGCATCCTGCGTAATTGAGTATCTTTCAAAATACCTTAGTTTCTCAAAAATCGCGGATCAGATTAACGGGATTGATCTTCTTAACACAGACTGTTTTGCCGACGGCGAACTTGAAGTATCAGTCAGCAAATCAATCCGCGGAATGGATGTGATCCTTTTTTCCTCAAGCGCGCGCAATGACGCGTGTATCAGCGTCGAGAAAGCAAAGATTGAATTATACCACGCTGTTGACGCTCTTATCCGATGTCAGACAAAAAGAATCATCGTCTTTGAACCTTTTATTTCATGTTCACGTTCCGATCGCACATCCCGCCGCAGTTCTGTCGGTTTATGGGTTCATTTAAAAACACTTTCCAGCCTCGGCGCGAAACACATTGTAACATTTCAATTGCATTCCGATAAATCAAAAACCATGCTCGACCCTGCCATTTGCGCGATCGATGACATCCCCGCTCTTACTCTTTTAAAGAAACATCTCTGCGATGCGTATATAAAAACTTTTGAAACTCTGGAAAAAGAAGTAAGAGCAAACTGGGCTTTTTGTTCCGTCGACGCAGGAGGAGAAAAACTTGCGCGTGATTTCGCGAATTCATTCGGCGCTCCTTTGGTTGTCGCTCACAAACAGCGCGATTATTCAAAGCCAAACACAATTGAATCAATCAACATACTTTCCGCCGAACCTGTAGAAGGCAAAACTCTCTGGGTAGTTGACGATATGATTGACACGGCAGGCTCTATTGAAAAATTAATCCGCGCGCTTGCTCCTTTAAATCCGAAGGAAATAAATGTAATTTCCGTTCACGCGCTTTTTTCCTCGCCTGCTATTGAAAAACTTTTAATTCTTGTAAAAGAAGGACTTTTAAACCGGCTATTAGTAAGCGATACTGTCTGCTGTTCCACTTACAAAGCCGACATACCAAATCTTGAAGTTGTGCAGTCAGCGGATCTCGCTTCTAAAATAATTAAGGCGATCATAAACAACGAGTCAATGAGTAAACTGCTGCGTCCTTTTGACGCGGGGATTTACCTTGGAGATAAATAGCGTTTTTTGCTGATTTTAGTAAAAAATAATATAAAATAAAAAGTTTGACAAATTTTAAATAAGAGTTATAAAATGTATATGTTGGAAAAATAAACCAAACAATATTCAAAAGGAGTAAAAAATGGGTATTTTTGATTCAATTAAAGAAAAAATCCTGGTTAAGGAGGTTCAAGCGAAACCGGCAATGGGCAGTTCAATTCAAGCGCTGAAGGCAGCCAAAGAAGCCGCGAAAGCAGCAAAGGAAGTTGACGTGGCGGAAGTTCTTGACGCCAAGGTGAAAGCCAAAGGTCAGAAGCTTGATTGGCGCAATTCCATTGTTGATTTGTTAAAAACGATTGATCTCGACAGCAGTCTTACAGCGCGTAAAGAACTCGCTTCCGATCTAAAGTATTCAGGCAGCGACGCAGACGGATCCGCCGAGAAAAACATTTGGCTTCACAAGGAAGTCATGAAAGCTCTTTCCAATAATGGCGGCAAAGTACCGGCAGAGCTTTTAAAATAACAGTTTTTAAAACGCTGATTACAACTCTGGTTTCTTTAATAAAATCATTAAAGGGATCAGAGTTTTGGCGTTTCTAGTACTTACTTTAATTCTTCAGTATCCAAAATGATCGTTACAGGACCGTCATTGGTATAACTCACCTTCATGTGCGCCTGAAACTCGCCCTTTTCACAGATAATACCCTGCTTTTTTACAGCTTCCATGAAATATTGATAAAGCTGATTCGCTTTTTCAAGCGCTGCCGCCTCATGCCATGAAGGACGTCTTCCTTTCCTTGTGTCCGCAAGTAACGTAAACTGCGAGATCGCCAGTACCCCTGTAACAGATTGAGGATTAATGTTTTTGTTATTTTCAATTAAATCTTTTAATGAAAGATTCATTTTACCGTCTTTGTCATTAAATATCCTTAGAAAAGCGATTTTTTCCGCGAGCTTTTCAGCGTCAGCTTCACTGTCGTTATGTGCAACACCAAGATAAACCAAAAGCCCGCAGTCTATACTTCCCTTTAAAATATTATTAACAGAAACGTTCGCATTTAACACTCTTTGAACAACAGCTTTCATTTCCCCTCTTATAAACCAGCGTAAATCAGCCAAATCCGCAATAATTCTCGTTTTAGGTTTTTAAAATCTTATTATTCAAGTCTTCCTGACTGATAAATAGCCGTTCCCTCAATCTCTATGCTCATTGTGTCTGTTACCTTGATTCTTCCAAGCACTTCCAAAGGACGCTCGACGTCTACGCTGACAGATCTTTTAAAAACAACAGGAACAATTCCTTCAAGAGTTTTTCTTGTATCGTAGCCTACCAGAAAGTGAAAACTGGTTTTATCTTCCGTCACTTCATAATTGGTCGCCATACCGCGCCATATTACATACACATCCCTGTATAAAACAGGTTCAACGATCACGTTTGAATAAGTAAAATTATCGTCCTTTTTAAAATTATGAAAACCGGGAGCTTCCATACTGCCAAGCATTAACTGCGCTCTGTTTTTAATTGCTTCAGGCGCGTTGGATTCCATAATCTTGTTAATGTTAATTTTCGCTTTTTCATCGCGGTATTCAGAAAAAAATGAAAGCGCGTCTTCATATAATTTAATAGCGTCATCCCGCGTTAAAATATACATATAAGAATCGCTAATCTGCATCGGGTCATGTTTTTCCTGATTTGAAAGAACAAACTCTGTAATCGGACGCAAATTTTCTTTTTCAGCCGTGCCGGAAAATATATTAATTTTTCCCAAAGCAAGAAGCACAATCAACACGGCAACTGCACCCGCGCCGAGAATTAAAGTTCCTTTCAGAATGAAAAATAAATCCAATGCGGGCGATGGAAGCGGCGGAAACAGTTTTGTAATGTTATCTGTCATCCAGTCAGAAAGAGCTTCTGCCGCCGAATTTTTGCGAATCGCGGCAAGCGCTTTTTTCGCGATTTTATTTTTAGGTTCTATTTCCAGAATATCAAGATAATAATCAACAGCCTGGCTCGTATTCATGCGTTTTAAATACAGAACCGCATGTCCAAGCATTGTGGATGTATCTTTTATTTTTATCTTTTTTGCCATGTCAAAATTTTCTTTCGCTTCTACAAAACTGCCTGAATAAAGGGAAAAAAGCCCGTAAAGATAATAAAATTTGAACGAACCGTAATATCTGTCTTCTTCGTCTTTTAAAATTTTTAACGCGGCGTCGAATTTTCTTTTTTTCGCGAGAGAAACGGCTTTATTTAAAATGGGATCAACTTTCATAAGTTTAATCAATATTGTTCACACTGCCGTTATTTTCATGCAATTGCAGTTCATGCGCTGCGGCGTCCGGCTGAATATCAAAAGACATGCCATGCGCTTCATTTGTTTTATTAATTTCCTGATTAATTTCATTGCTTGATGAAAGTTCCGCGATGCGTCTTTGATATGAGTTAAGAGTATTCTCATAAGTCCTGATTACCCTTTGATAATCTTCACTTGTCCGAAGCGATTCTTCATGACTCCATTGCAAAAGCGCAAGAAGTTCGGCTTCAATCTTCTTTTGTTTGATTAAATCCACGCGGTAAGAAGACGCTTCTACCTTGGGGCTCTCAGGATATCTTCCGATAACCCATGCGTAAAATTTTTCAGCTTCATCCAACTGCCCTACAGCGTAAAGACACTCACCCATCCAAAAAAACGCGGCGGCTCTTCGATCAGCCGCGTCGCGATCAGAATCATATGTCGAATTAATATATTGATTGAACAAGGCAAGAGCGTCTTCATAATAGCCTTGATTCAGATAAACTCTCGCTTTGTGATAAAGCATATCCCTTGTGTAATTTGAATTGGGAGATCTTCTCTGCAGATCTTCCATATCCCTTAAAGCCGATCCGTAATCGGAATACGCAAGCTCGCTTAAAATAACCCAGTACAACGCCTGCGACCAGTCATTAACTGTAGAAGCGATTTCCTGAGCGCGGCGGAATTCTATCGCGGCTTCCTGAAAACGCGTCAAATTATACAATTGAACGCCGCTTCCCATCCTGCGCGCGTACAAAGAGTCACCGTTCTGCTGGGCAGCTAAAAAACCGGAGAAAAAGAGAAAAAAAACCGTGAATGTAAGCCAAAATATGTATCTATTTCGCCTCATACTCTTATTATAGCAAATTGGGATATAAAATACAAATAAATCATTAAAACACGGACTAGAAATTCATCCGCATGGAATCATGCACCGTCTGTTCAATGCTTTTCAGCTTTGAAGCCGTTTTACCAGCCCTGATTTATCCTCACTCGTAAAAAACGCAGACCCCATTACAAGCACATCAGCGCCTGCTTTTTTAGCTTTTTCGGCTGTTTGCTCATTTATGCCGCCGTCAACTGAAATCCTGAAGGACAATCCGGCTTCACGCCTCATTTTTGCCAGTTTATCCACTTTTTCAAGACATTCAGGGATAAGAGCTTGCCCGCCAAACCCGGGATTTACCGTCATTATAAGAGCAATATCGATGTAAGGGAGGACTTCTTCAAGCACAGAACACGGCGTAGACGGAGTTATCGATATGCCGGCTTTTAAACCAAGCTCCCGAATTTCTATCAAATATTTCTGAGAGTGTACCTCGGTTTCATAATGAAAAGTGATAATATCTGCTCCTGCGTCCGCGAATTCCCTTATGAAACGGTTAGGATTCACAATCATCAGGTGAACATCCAGTAATGAAGAGGTTCTTGGACGCAAAGCGCGGACAAGCTGAGGACCGAATGTCAGATTCGGAACAAAAGAGCCGTCCATTACGTCCATATGAATCCAGCTTGCTCCTGAAGCGTCAATCTCTGATACAGCGCCTCCAAAATCAGCAAAATCAGCCGCTAAAATTGATGGTGAAACGATAACATTATTCATTTTTTATATCATACATTCCCCTAATACTATTGTCAAACCATGGAAAAATGGTATACTTAAACAAGGAAAATGGAAAATGGGCGGGGTACGCTTCCAGAGAGCGCAGAGCTTATAAAAAGGGCTTATGAGAAATTAAAGACCTCTGATGTTGATGCAGCTCTGGTCTTAATGGAACAAGCCCTGGATAATGATTTTGATAACGATGAAATCAAACACGCGCTTAAATGTGTTCATTGGTGGTTAGAACGTACAAGGAGGATTGATGAAATAAAAAACCCTTATGAAAAGGGCTCGTTTTTGGTCTCCCTTATAAAACAGTATCATGTTTTTTTGGAACAGTTCAGCACAATATACGACCAATGCCAGTATGCCGTGCGTTATTTTGTTTATTCAAGAGCGCTTTCTTTTCTTGAGGGATTGCTTTCTAACCCTGCGAATCAGCATGATCCTACTTTATTACTTTTAACGGGCAGGTGCTGTAAGGGACTTGGCAATTATGATGAAGCGCTGAGTTATCTTGAACAGGCTGTTCATATTAAAAGAGAGGATGCCGAAATATTGGCTGAAACCGCCGATGTCAACGCTCTTCTTGCGCAGATGAAAACAGCGAAAGCGCTTTTCAGGGAAGCCTTTTTTATTGATCCTTCGAAGATCGATCTAAGGTATTTTGAGTCGGCGCTTATTCTTAAACTGCGCGATAAAGTCACAGATTTAGGTTTTAAAGGCGATGAGCTTTTGGAATGGATACCGGTTTACGGTTATTTATGGGGGGTATTTTCCGTTAAACGCGAGCTAAAGCAGATGGAAGCGGGTCGCCTTAAACAGTCGATTTTTTCATTGCAGGCTGAGTATGAGTCAAATCCCGCAAGACGGGAGATTTTAAAGCCGCGTCTTTTAAATCAATATTTTTGGCTTATTGATTATTACGAATCCAAGGGCGAGGATCATTCGCTTATCGAAGAGACCTTGCTTAAAATAAAAGTTACAGATCCCGGCATTTACAGCATGTATGCCGGATGAGATGAATGAGGAGTAAATATTTATGAGTAACGGCGAAACAACAGTAACACAAACAGATGCCGCTCAAACACTGTTGAAGAATTTACAGGAAACACTGAACGAGGAAAAATGGACAAGAGCGAGTCTTGGCAATTATTCAACAAGTCAATTTATAGAACTTGATGATATTCTAAAAAACGCGCGCGAAGAAAAAGTCATTGATGATTTAAAAAAGAACTGCGACGATCATCTTTCACACACAAGGAACAGCATTATCGCGCTCTACCTTTCCGGCATGATTGCTTTATCACGGCAGATAATTGACGATTCAGCGATGATTAATCTTGTATCGATCTTTCTTGATAATCACAAATGGGGCATTGTAAAATATTTATGCGAAAGAATACTGGATCACGGCGAATCAAAATACGCGCTTCGCACTCTCGCTGACTGTTATAAAAACGACAATGAAGAAGACAAGGTTTTAAATATTTGGGAAAGACTTGTTAAAGTTGATTTTGACGAAGCAGATATCGCGAAATCGTTAGCTGAACATTACGAAAAACAGAAGAAGAAAGAAGAATCCATTGATTATTACAAAAAAGCCCTTCACCGTTATATAAACAAGGGTAACTTCGCGAACATCAAGGAAATATGGGAAAAATTAATCAGCGTTTACGCTGAAGACATCGACTTCTTTCTGCATATTCAAAAGAAGATCGCGAAGAATATAAGCGACGACAAAGCCGTAATTTTACTGAATGAACTTTATTCCAAGTACAAAGATATGGATATTGATATCGCCATTGTCATTTTAAAAATTATTCTTGAATACGATGAAAAAGATATGCACGGAAGACGCGAGATAATTGAATGTTTCAAAAAGAAATATTCATTTCACAGTCAGCTTGAAGAATATATCCGCATATCAAATCTCTCCCAGAATTACCGCGCTGTTCATCAGGCGATCGCGGATTTTGAAAAACACATAGCTTTTGATAAGGGCAACTTTGTTTATCACCGGACATGGGGAGTCGGACGCATCGCAAGCATTACAGGCGATGAAATAAAAATTGACTTCTCCAAAAAAAGAGGTCATGTAATGTCATTAAAGATGGCAGTTGACGCGCTTCAAACTCTTTCTAAAGAGCACATCTGGGTATACAAAGCGACAAAGAAAAAAGATGAACTTAGAAAAATGATAAAAGACAGCGATGAAAATATTATCTGGACATTAAAAACAATCATTAAAAGTTTCGGAAACGCGTGCGATATTAAAAAAATTAAAGCGGAGATTTCCCCCGCTCTTCTCTCTTCAGGCGAATGGACAACATGGAGTTCAAAAGCGCGCGACATTTTAAAATCAAATCCCGATTTCGGAGTAAGCGCGGAAAACAGCGATATTTTTATAGTCCGCGACAGACCAGTAAGCGTTACGGAAAAACTTTACAATGAATTTTCCGCTCAAAGAAATTTTTACGATAAGGTATGTGCGATAAGGGATTATGTAAACAATAAAAAAGCATCGCCCGATTCTGAATATTTTACGGAGATATTTTCTTATTTTTCAGGTTTTCTTAAATCGTCACGTGACGCGCAGGATTCAAGAAGAACGGCGGAATCGGCAAGTCTTAACGCCGAATACGCACTCTCGACATTCCTTTTAATAAACGAACTTGCGTCTAACGCGGATTATCAGTATTTAAAATCGTCAATTACAACAAATTTTTCCGATGTTTTCGCGAATATTAAGGATGTGCCGGCTTTATTTAAAAATCTTAAAGACACAAAATTAAAAAATGATTTTTTAACCAATGTCAAAATGCATATTGATAATTGGCCGGATATTTACATTAAACTTTTTCCGTATTCACAATTACCTTCCATTCCCGAACAGCTTGAAGATGGCGGCTATACCGAAAAACTTTCAGCGTTATGCGCTGAATGCTTCGAGCGTCATCGTGATTACCGTGAAGCTGTCGTGTGGATCTATAAAAACGCGAGAAATAAAGACTGGTTCAAATCCGCCGGTATCAGCGTAGAGAAGCAGCTAATTACATTAATTCATATTTTGGATGTCACATACCGAGACATTGACAATTCAAAAGAAACAGTAGAAAACCGTAAAATCAACAAACTTGTGTATAACATTCTATTCAAAGACGGTGATTTAATGACATTTATTGACGGCGCGGATGAAGAAGCCATCATAAGAACATTTACATTTATAAATGACGTTAAAAACCTGGATCCTCAGGATAAACTTAATCTTCGTTTCAGAATTCTGGACAAGTTCCCAGGCTTTAAATTCTTTGAAGACAAGGAAATTAAAGTACTGAAGGGCCTTATTGTTACGCGTACCAAGTATGAAGAGAAAAAGAAAGAGCTTACAGAGCTTATGGATGTTGAAATTCCTGCCAATTCAAAGGAAATCGAATACGCTCTTTCGCTCGGCGACCTTCGCGAAAACGCGGAATACAAAGCCGCGAAAGAAAGGCAGGAACAGCTTAATTCCCAGATTTCAAAACTCAAAGAAGACATCGAGAAAGCGCAGCTTTTCGATCCGAATTCTGTAAATATTATGAAAGTTTCGTTCGGCACAAGAGTCTCTGTTTTTAACGAAACATCCGGTAAAAAAGAAGAGATTACCATTTTCGGACCTTGGGAATCCGACCCGAAAAATAATATTTTTTCCTATCAATCCCTTATCGGTCGTGCTATACTGAATAAAACAATCGGAGAAAAATTTGAATATGTTAACAACAACGATGAGAGGATTTCATACCTTGTCGAAGAAATATCGCCGGCATAGGTTTGAAACGCTATGAATTTTTAGAGAGGTGAATATGAAGAAGACCATTCTTGCAGTAGTTCTGGTTATAACCGCCGTGTTAGGCGTTTACGGTCAGAATACGTCCCCAAATGATATTATACTGCTTTTGGATACTTCATCAAACATGAACTCATCGTATGAAAATGTTACCAGCTATATAACAGGTCCTTTCCTTTCTGAATTTCTTCGCGTCGGCGATACCTTTCACTTAATACCGTTTTCCCAGAATCCAAGGCTCGATGTCGCGCGCCGTATAATAGACACAGGAGACGTTGAAACAATTGCCGCGAGAATGCTTCTTCAATATCCTGTTGAAAGCGAAAATAACGCAGGTTCCGCGCTGTCATATGCAGAACGTTATGTGACTTCACTGCCAAGCCGTCCAAAAAAAATTATTCTTATAACCACAGGCAGCCAGGACACCGGTAACCTTGTAAGCGCGTCAAGACAGAGACTTGGCTCGTTAAATGCCACTCTTGATTATATTCAGGTAACGCCGGGTCGCGCTTTATCAAATCTTCCGGTTTCCGGCCGTCCTCAAACGGCAAGGTCGTCTTCTCCAGTTACATCTTCAGCTGGTACATCTTCAACAGGTACTTCACGCCCCGGTGTTTCCGATGATGCTTCAAGGAGCTCCGCAAGCGATATTTCACGCAGCGGTTCATCACAACCGGATACTTCTTCTTCTCAAACACAAGGCACAGGTATAACAGACTCAAGAACTGACTCAGGCTCATCATCTCAAGGCGCGGCGGTAGACGGAACTCCATCTTCAATGGACTCAACATCAGGTACTCCTGGTTCTTCCTTATCAGTTACAGGAATAACTGATGCTGCAACGCAGGGCGCTTCTTCTCAGACAGGCATTACTCCTACAACAAGCGCGGCTGATTCTTCAGATAACAAACCTGTAAACCAAAATACCACCCCTGTAAATCAGAGTACGAGCAGTAGCAAAACCAGCACCAGCAGTGATGGCGGCAGTGGTTCATCATTTACACTCTCTCTTCCGCTGATAATTGGATTAATTCTCGGCTTGTTGTTACTATTACTCCTTATATTATTCCTTTCATCGCGAAGATTGGGTTCAAGTCCAAACAGGGTTATGGCTGAAGCCTCTTCATCACCGTTAAAGGAAGACAACACAAGATTTAAGGATCACAGCAAAGACCTTGCGACTTACGCGGCAAGCGCAGGAAGCGTCAGGAGATCAACTCCTTACGATGATCATTTCACGAAAAAAGGACCACCTGTGATTAATCCGACAGGTCCCCTTCTTTTGAATCTTTTTGTCGAGGATCAAAATACCGCTATTGGGAAACGCAATATTCATTCGTTAAAATCCGGCTACAATCTTTCGGTCGGAGGCGGAAAATCAGATGATTACTTTATTTTCCTTGTTCCAATACCCGCAGGAATCGGTGAAATACGAAGAGACGGAAGCACTCTTACATTTATTCCCAGAAAAGCGAAATATTTCCCCGATATCGGAAACAATCAGATAAGAGATTGTATTAATAAAACAATCCGCATTGTTTCTGATAAAAAGTATGAAATGCGTTTCAGATTTGAAATGTATGAGGATCCTCTCATCGCATTAAACCGAATGTTAAATTCAGTTAAAGTACCAGGCTGATGCATTACGATTTAATTATTAAAGGCGCGGCGATTGTCAATTCAAAAGAAACATTTCAAGGTGATGTTGCCGTAAAAAACGGAAAAATAACCAGTACCGGCATTTTGGATCCAGATGACAGCGCGGATATTATCTACGACGCTCAAGGAAAATACGTTCTTCCCGGTATAATCGATTCCCATGTGCATTTTAGAGATCCGGGTTTTACAGAAAAAGAAGATTTTGAGACAGGAAGCGCCGCTGCGGCTTTTGGCGGCATTACGCTTGTCTGCGATATGCCAAATGTTGATCCTGTAACATCTACCGCCGAACTGTTTAAAGAAAAAGTTAAAATCGCAGAGGAAAAATCATATGTCGATTTCGCTCTTTTCGCGCTTTTGAATAATGATAATTTATGCGAGATGGAGAAACTGAAAGAAGAAGGAGCTGTAGGCTTTAAAGTTTTTTACGGAACATCGACAGGAGACATCGCTTCTCCTTCGCCTGAAATTTTAACTAAGCAGATGGACAAAGCATCTGATCTTGGAATGCGCATCGGCTTTCACGCGGAATCAAACCAGTTAAACGCGAACTTCACCTCAGTCGCCAGGAAAGAAACAGATACCCCTGATGGTTTTTGGCTGGATTACGCGAGACCTGTAATTTCTGAACTGCAGGCAATGCAGACTATATTGAGTTATGTGCAATCAGGTAAATATAAAATTCATTTTCACCATATTACATCAGAAGACGCATCTCTTATTTGCGAAGAAGCGAGAGAAAAAAATTATAATTTGACAACTGAAACATGCCCTCATTATTTATTATTTAACAGCGGTGAGTATACTCATAAAGTATATCCTCCCATAAGAGATGAAAGCCACCGCGAAGCTCTTTGGGACGCTGTCACAAAAGGCATTATTGATATAATTGCAAGCGATCATGCTCCGCACTCAGAAGATGATAAGGCAAAAACAAACTGGGACGCGCCTGCGGGACTTTGCGGCGTGGAGACATCTGTTTCCCTTATATTGAACGAAGTGAATAAAGGAAAATTATCAATCAATGATTACGTCCGCTTAGCAAGCGAAATGCCGGCAAAAATATGGGGTATCTATCCTCAAAAGGGAAACCTTCTTCCGGGCGCTGACGCAGATATAACGATTGTTGACATGAATAAAAAGACAGTGCTTCGCGCAGGCGAGCTTCACTCAAAAAGTAAAACAAGTCCATATGACGGCATGGAAGTACAGGGTGTTCCTTCTGCCACAATTGTAAGAGGCGCTTTTATAATGAAAGACGGCGTTCTTACAGGTAAAAAAGGATACGGAAAGCTAGTTAAACCGGGTCAATCATAAAAAAGACATATCCCGTATACTTTCTTTGCCCCCGCGTTTTTTAGCGTCTGCGCGCATACTTCCATGGTAGAACCGGTTGTTATTACATCGTCTATAATTAATGCAATCTCGGGCGCGCTCGCATTTTGAAAAATTTTTCCTTTAAGGTTTTTAAGACGCTCTGCCCTGCTAAGGCTTTTTTGTATTTTCGATTTCATTCGCTTAAGGCATCTAACTACAGGGAAATTAACAAGTTTACCAAGTTTTTTAACCAGATGATCAACTTGATCCCATCCCGCTTTTTTTATTTTTCCAGGTCTCGGAGGAACAGGAACAATACAAGCTTCTTTTAATTCAGGAATACTCATTATTAGATTTGCAATTTTTTGCGCAAAGAAATTTGCAAGGCAGAGATTGTTTTTGAACTTATAGGAAGTAAGCAGTTTTCTGTATTTTCCGGTATAGGGAAACAATACCCATATACGTTCGTAAAAACGCTCTTCTTCTCTGTTACGGCATGAAAGACATCTTTCAATCTCGGATACAAGCGGCTTTCCGCAAACAATGCAAATTGGTCCGTAAACAGGTTCAATGGAATGAGAGCATGATCCGCACAGAGATTCGCGGATTTCATCTGCTTCAAATAAATTGCCGCCGCAAAGAGCGCAGGACGAAGGAAATAAAATGTTCCTCGCCCGGAATAGAAATTTTGTTAAAGTTTTCATACCTATATATGGCGCGAGCGTGCATGGCGCATGTCTAAAAAACTTAGGCTCGTTTAAAATTATTAATTTAATCAAACAAAGAGGGTTCTATGTCGTTTTTTTTATTATCTTTGCGATCTTTACTTCTATTATTAACTGTAACAGCAGCTTGCATAGCAGCGTAAGATTTATCCGCTTCATTTTTGTTAACCTCATTGATATTACGGTTAACAAAATTTCTGCCTGTAAAAGTTTCGCGAAGATCAATATCTCTTTCTTTTAATAAAGCCATAATTTCTCCGGCTCTCTCTAATACATTCTGGGAAAGACCTGCTAGCATGGCTGCGTGAATACCGTAAGATTCCGCAGCGGGACCTTCTTTTAATTTTCTTAGGAAAACTATTTTTTCACCGTGTTCAAGCACTTCCATGGAACGGTTTACAAGACGCGGATGAGACAGAAGCGACAGTTCGTGAAAATGCGTAGCAAAGAGAGTACGGCAGCCGATTCGGTTTAACAGCTC
>JGI24695J34938_10002541_pt1 | contig 13786 bp, 13 predicted proteins | sample TergutCo191P3_FD_34938 | JGI IMG/M metagenome (IMG submission 34938) | reverse complement strand
TTCGCGCCGTCTATCATGCTAACCGTAAAACCGCCGTTTTCTTTTATTATCGACGTTACAACCCCTGATAAAAAAATCGCGCCGAAGTTTTCCGCCTGCTTGTGAAGCGCTATAGCAAATTCATAACCTGACTTTGGACCTGTTTCCGTCCCTCCGTTTTCTGTCTGCCCGACATTGCCGGGAAAATTTTCCAATACGTCGATAACCAGAGCCTGCCCGCCTACAGAGAGCTGCTCAATAACAAGCGTTTTTAAATTTGCCCTTGCCCCGTATTGGGCGGCAGTAAGCCCCGCAGGTCCCGCGCCGATAATGATCAAATCGTAATCTGACATTTAAACCCCTCAATTAGCGTAATAATTTATCAAACATCCGTCAATCAATATCTGTCTCTCCGCATCGGTTAATTCGCCCAATTCCGTTTTAATCTCTTTGCTAGTGTCACCTAACACATAGCCTGTTATCGTTTCTTTCTTTTCCTTAATAGCCGTTTTAATCCCAGGAAAGAAAACAAAACAGTTAGGAGAAATTACTTTTTCATCGGAGATTAAAAACGGAAGGATTCCCCAGTTGATAAGATTCGATCTGTAGCGCTTTGTCGCGTATTCAATGGCAAAGTTCGCGCTTGCGCCTAACACGCGCTGACAGGAAGCCGCCTGCTCTCTCGCGGAACCGTCGCCTGGTTTACGCGCGAAAATCGCGCTGCCGATTCTTATATCTTTAATTGAAATGCCGGAACAGCCTGTGTTTTTCTTAATTTTATCAATTATTCCATTTAATTCGCTGTCAATTGACACCTGATCGCGCAGCTCTTCGCCCATTGCCAGCACTTCTTTTGCCTTCTTCACGTACTCGGGGTCTTTTCGGCTGAGCGTAAATTCCGCCAGCTTCAGCGGGTTGGAGCGGTATGAAGAAGTTTCACCTGACGGGATAAGCTCGTCTGTTGTTGTTACAGGGTCTGTGATAAAACTGACGATCTTAACAAGCAGGTTATCAGGAAGCGCGTGAATTTTAGGCCAGTCCTTGATGTTTGGACCAAACGTCAATTCCGTTTCAGGCTGAGGTTTCTTGACGCCGTTGTAGACGCGTTTATCGTAAACGCTCCTGTCAAAAAAGAATTGATACTTGCCGTAATCGACGTCAAGTTCCGTTGCAGCGGTAATTTTTCCGCCGTTGATCGCGGTAGCCGCGATTGAACGCGCGTCCATAAGCGCGACAGACGCAATCTGCCCTTCGTTGGGTTTTGAACCTTCGCGGTTCATAAAGTTGCGCGTAACGTGGCGGACGGAAAGCTCGTTGTTCGCAGGCGTGTCTCCGGCTCCGAAGCAGGGGCCGCAGAACGCTTCCCTGACAAGAACGCCGGCTTTCATCAAGGTTTCGACAGCGCCGTTCTTTACAAGTTCAAGATACGTCGGCTGGCTTTCCGGGTACACGGTCATTGTAAAATTACTGTTACCTATCGAAGCGCCTTTTAAAATATCCGCCGCCGCCATGATGTTTTGAAAAATGCCGCCTGAGCAGCCGGCGATAACAGCCTGCTCCGCCCACACTCCGCCGTCACGGTATTTAAAACCAAGATTTAAAGTAAGGCCTGTGCCTTTATTTTCTTCTTCTGTTTTTAAAAGAATTTCTTTCGCGTTCTTTTGCAGCTCTTTTATCGTGTATACATTGCTCGGATGGAAAGGAAGCGCGATGCACGGCTCAATTTTAGAAAGATCGATTTTTATAAACCCATCGTAATACGCGGTACCGGTGGGATTCAGTTCGCGGTAATCGCTTTTCCTGCCCCTCTCCTCAAGATAGGTTTTTACAAGACCGTCGGTTTTCCAGATTGACGACCAGCAGGCGGTCTCTGTTGTCATAACGTCGATGCCGTTGCGAAAATCAACAGACAGATTCGCGATGCCGGGACCGATAAATTCCATCACTTTATTTTTAACATATCCGTTTTTAAAAACAGCGCCGATAATCGCGAGCGCGGCATCCTGCGGGCCGACGCCTTTTGCAAGCTCCCCTTCAAGGAAAATCCCGACTACGCCGGGATAAGGCATATCGTAAGTTCTGCCGACAAGCTGCTTCGCGAGTTCCCCACCGCCTTCGCCGACAGCCATAGCGCCGAGAGCGCCGTAACGCGTGTGGCTGTCCGAGCCGAGTATCATCTTGCCGCAGCCTGCCATCATTTCACGGTTGTAACTGTGGATTACCGCAAGATGCGGCGGCACGTAAATCCCGCCGTATTTACGCGCGGCTGAAAGCGCGAACACATGATCGTCCTGATTAATCGTGCCGCCGACCGCGCACAGGCTGTTATGGCAATTTGTCAGCACGTAAGGAATTGGGAATTTTTCCATCCCGCTTGCCCGCGCCGTTTGAATAATCCCGACATAAGTTATATCGTGGGAGGTAAGCGAATCAAATTTTAGCGTCAGATTCCGCCCGTCTGCGCCTTTGTTATGAGCGGCAAGGATTCCGGACGAGATTGTCCCCGTCCTTGCCTGTTCTTTGGAAACGGATATCCCGTGCTGCGCCAATTTCGCCTGCGCGTCAGCGTCATCAGCGATTATTTCCTTTCCGTTTAAAAGATACGCCCCGCCGTTAAAAAGTTCAATCATTATATCCTCCGATTATTTCACATTATCATATATTAACAGTTTCTTCTATAATGATTTAAAAGGGGACTCCCTCCCTCTAGTCATCAATTAAAAGATCATTTAAAATACAAGTATGGAAGAGCTTGACCTTCATTACACAAAGGGCGACCCGGATTTTGGCATTGCGTCGGAAGGCGAATTTATTGACGACATCAATGTTTTAATCAGCCGTATTTCCGAAGTTAAAGATACTGTAAAATCGGTCAACATCAATTTTCAGGACGGAATTCACGAAATTCCCGCCGTATTGGGCGAATGTAAATTAATAGAAAAATTAAATATTTCGCACACTGGCATCACCGAAATTCCCGATTTTGTATTTAACCTTCCTAATCTGACAGACCTTTCATGCTGCTGTTCGTATCTTAAAGATTTTCCGGAAAGCGTTTTTAAAGCGCAAAAACTTGAAAGGCTTCACATAAGGCTGAATAAAGACTGGAATATACCAAAAAAAATTCCCGCTCTGCCGAATTTAAAAATTCTTTTAATTGATATGTACACATCATGTCCCATGCCTGAAAATTTGAGCATATTAAACAAGCTTGAGCAATTGTTTGTCGCGACAAAATATACCGAGGAAGGCGATGTGCCGGATTTGCCGGCTTCGCTGAAAAATCATTCTGAATTAAGGGAAGTGAGCATCATCGATCCTTTTCATAAATACAGAAAAAATTACAATCTGGATAAGGCGGCGAAAATACTCGCCACTTGCCCCAAGTTGGAAAATTTTAAACTTTCAGGTTTTGCAGTCGGAAAAGGGCATCAGTCTCTGGCGCTTTTAAAAAATATTAAAAAGATTGACCTTGGACATTTAGAAATAGAAGGAAAAATTTTTGATTCAATTTCAAACCTTCGCAATCTTGAAATGCTCGGCATTTGGGGCAGCGATTTTAGAATAGCTGAAATCCCCGACATTTTTTCCAACATGAAAGAATTGCAGGAATTTTATTTCGCTGGCAACATGGTGACGCAGCTTCCGCCGTCGTTTTTTAACCTTTCTAAACTTAAAGTTCTGGAAATAGGCAGCACAGGGATTAATTCGTTAGACGACAAAATCGGCAACATGCAGGCTTTGGAAAGGATTCACTTATATGACAGCCTTCTTGATAAACTGCCTGAATCGATCTTTACCCTTCCGCAGCTTAAATCTCTAAATATCGAAGAAAATATGTTTACCGCGGAAGAAGTAAAAAATATAAAGCAAAAAATAAACGCCCTTGCCGAAAAAGGACAAAAAATTCAATTTATATACGACAAGCAGGGACACCGGCAAATGGTAAAAATACTGCGGGCGTTAAACTCAAAGAAATCAGGTTTAATTGATAAAATGAGCGTCGAAGTTTACGCCCGCCATTGTATAAACTCGATAAACGAAAGCCCGTATTCGATAAAATATGTAAATACCGAAAAACTAAACGACGCTAAACTCTACGCAAAACTCTGCATAGCCGCGTTAAGAAAAAAAATAACTGTTATGGAAACTATTAACGCGAAAGCGCTTGGAATGCCGATTTATTTTTCCGTCTGCATGGAAGCAGCTAAATCGCCTGACATCGGAGTTATCTTTAAATTTATAAACGGCGATTTCTTAACTGACAGCGAATACATCCAGGTTTGCATAGAAGCCGCCCTTCACAACAAACACGCTGATTTTCTTGCCAACCTTAACACGGAAGCTTTTAAAAAACGCTTTAACCGCGATATTTTTGAACGCATCTGCTGGGTCGCGGTGCTGCACAATCCAAAGACGGCATTGAAGAAGATTAAGTAATTTTTTATAACCTCTTATAAAGTTCATAAACATAGCCGCCGCTTTCACGGTACAGACCGGTTTCAGGATCGCATAACCTGTCAAAAGCCTCAGAATTATAAAACGCTTTCATGGCTTTCTGAACAGATACAGCTTTTTCCTCAATGATTGCAGTCACAACATCCGCGGTTACATAATCCATCATTAATTTTATTTTATCTCTAGCCATGAAAAACCTCCGTCTTTTTTAATAAAGATACGGCTTTTTCTGTATGGAATGAAAATTGATTGCTTAATTCCCTAAAAGTAAGTTCATTTGCAAGAACCTCATCAGATATTAATCCTAAAAGAAATATGTCCATTAAAGCCGCAATATCATCATTAGCGACAGGACCAAATACAATATCAAATTTCGCGTCACTATTACAATCATTATTTTTTATATCACGAAAATCTCGATTTCTGTTATTAATTACAAATTTCGCCCATTCTTTATCGGGATTAGTAAATTGCTTTATTTTTAATTCGGTATTGGATAGAAAAGCATCATCAATTTTTAAAGCAGTAACACAAGGATTACCTTCTTTCCGAATCTTGACAGTGCGTTTAGCCATTCTCTGCGCCTGTTCCAATGAAGGGCTTGTATAGAAACCTTTTCCAAAATCCTTAAATGGCATACATTTATCAAGTTTGATAATATCAATTTCTATATTTGATCCATGATAAAGAATCATTGGATATTACCCCCATTGTTTTTACAAATTGCGGTTAAATCATCAACCGCATCTTCAATGGAAAGACAATGTTCCGCATCGTAACATTCTTCCAAAAAGGCAATACCTTTAAATCCTTCAAGATAATTATAAGCGTCTTTAGGGTTCATTTTTTTTGCCTCTGCAAAAGCCGACACGCACATGACATAGTAATAAAGACGTTTTATACCACCCATATTATCATCATAATACAAAAATAATTACAAATCTACCCTTACAGCAAAGCCTCAGTATTCATTGGCAAATATATCTTTCAATCCGTGTTCCAATTAACCGCGATCTCCCCGGCAGCGTCAAAACGCATTATAATAGAGATGATTTTTCCCTGCGCTTCTTTAACGTCGCTTTTCCTTATCGGTCCCATGTACCCCATGTCCTCTCTAAGCATTGCGCCCGCCCGTTTTGACAAATTGTCGAATACTTTGTTTTGCGCTTCAGCGCTTGCCATTTTTAACGCTTTTGCCAAATCAAAGGAATCCACTTCCCTAAAAACCTTTTGCAGATCCCTGTCTCCAAGCGCGACTATCTCGTCAAACGAAAACAGCCGCCGCGTTACTTCTTCTGCAAGCTCGCTATCTTCCTCCTGCCATATATTGATTATACGGTTTCTAACTGACCGATCAACGCGTTTTAAAATGCCTGCTGCCGTTTCAACTCCGCCCGCTGTAAAACTGTCGTTTGAAATCCATGCAAGAATTGACGCGAAGGTTTGGGGGTTCTCGCTCTTGATAAAATCCGTTAATATCTCCTGATTAACGTCTTCTAAAAAATTATAGTGTTTGTTGAAAAAATCAATAACTTCTTTGCTTCCGATTGAATTTTCCAAATTCGCGGCGTATTGTGTTTTTGTGACATCCGCGGCTCCTTCTCCGAAAAACGGATTATCGAGGAGTTCGTCTAACTTTTCCGCGAATTCTGCGTTATTAAAATATTTTTTAACTTCTTCAAGCTCTTTATCGTCAATGTGGGACAGCAGGACATGGAATAACAAAGCGGGATTCTCATTACCGATGATACCCAATACGGCTTCTTTTTGAATGTTTTTTAACCGTTTAATCTCTTCATTTTTTTCCAGCGCGATATAATTGGATAAAATTAATCCGATATAATAAGGGTCTATCCCGTCTACAACAAATTGAATTCCGTATTCAAAAATGTCACGGCAAGATTTTTTTCGCAGATCGATGTCATCTTCCAGCGATAACAGCCCCTGTCTTTCCGCTTTTTCGCTGAAGCTGTGCGCCCTGCGTATAATGTCCGCCGCCAGAGCGGGAAACTTCTTTTTTTCATTTACTAACGGATTAGCGTCTTCAAAAACATTTTCTTTAAAAAATTCCATGCCTAAAAGAATCTTTGCTATTTTATTTAATTCCGAATTGTCAAGATAAGAAATTAACATATGAATAATAAACATGGAATTGTTTCCCGCCTGAATATTCAAAACCGCTTCTTTGATTATTTTTTTTATTCTCTTACGGTATTCATTCTGTTCCCTTTCGATCTGGTTGGAATAAATATATTTAACGATATCAGAGTCGGTTCCGTCTACGATAAGACGCAAGCCCTGTTTAAAATATTCATCGTCAAGGTCTTCTATTTCGTCTTCCAGTGACAGAAGCCCCTCGCGTCTCGCTTTATCCGCGAATTTACCGGATAGCCTTATAATATCCGCCGCCTCTTTTATAAATTCAGATTGACCCATATTTTTAACAGGCTCGGACTTGGGTATTAAATAATCAATATCATTAAGATCANTGCCGTCTGTTAACATATCGGATTCTATAACGCGNCATTCATCCTCTTCCAGATGCGAAAAAAGTTTTAGAAAAAGTATCCGCGAATTATCCCCCGCGTAAATTCCAAGAACCGCTTCTTTCTGAATTGTTTTTAATAATATTGTTTTCCTGTCCTTCTCGCGTTCAATCATATTGGATAAAATTTTATCAACAAGATACGGATCAACGCCGCCTAATACAAGTTTTATGCCGAATTTAAAAATGCCAAGAATGTTTCCGTCCAGTTCTTCAATATGTTCTTCAAGCGAAAGAAGCCCCTCCCTCCTTGATTTCTCGGAAAAACTATTCACTATATTCATTGTTTGTTTTAAATATTTCATATTGTCACCTCTTTTATACATATTCTTTATCGCTTAAATTGCAAGAAACAATCTCACCTAATTCTTCTAAACGGCGGATAACAGAAACGATTTTTTTCTTTGCTTCGTCACATTCATCATCGCTTGCCGGTTTCATAAAATCCATATCTTCTTTTAGCATAACGGCGGAACTCTTTGATATATTGGCAAATATCCTGTCCTTAACTTCCTTGCTTGTGTTTTTAAGGGCGATCGTGAGATATCCCTTATCCGCATTCCGCAGAACTTTTTGTATAGCTTGGTCGTTTAGCATAACGATGTCTTCAAACACAAACATATAATCGCCGATCGGTTCTATTAATTCGGGGTATGTTTTTTCAATAAAATCCATGATTGTTTTTTCAGCTGAGTTATCAACAAGAAACATAAGGTCTGTAAGCGCTTTTATGCCGCCTTTAAATACGCAGTCTTTGTTAAACATTGCGGATAACGCCTTTTCCATGCGGCGGATATCAAGAGGGGATATTTCGCCCGCTGTCTCGCGCATTTCCTGCGTTACCACCCCGCTCTTATCCATCAGGGCAATGCGGCGCGCGACGTCGCATTGCAAATAGTCAGGTAAAAATTGAAGCATTAGCGCCGCCTTTGACGGCTGTATAAGCAGAAAAATACACGCGATAGTTTTAGGATGCTCTTTTACCAGCAATTTAAAAAAAACGGCAGGGTCTGTCTTGATAAAATCGAGAGGCTTACCCTGCATCGTTTTTAAAAGACGGTTTGTAAGGTCAACGGCTGCCTGACTGCCTGCGGTTACGCCTGACGCTTTTTCATAAAGTGTAACGGCTTCTTTTACCGCGTTTTCCCTTAAAAGGTACGCCTGTAACAATTTTTTAAAACCGCCGCTGTCAATGACGGTATTTTTCCCGCCTGAAACCGATAAAAGTTTCGTCTCTAGCCTTAGCATGTCGCGTAACAGCTCAAAACCCGGGGTATCCATAACGGCGATACGGTAAACGATATCGTATTGTAAATCGGCGGATAAATTAGAAAGGATATGTGACGCTTTTTTCGGGTCAATTAACGCTAAAACATAGGCGATTACATCGGGCTGTTCGCGCTTGATATGTTCCAAAAGAACGCCTGAATCAACGCTGTTAAAAAAACAGAACGGTTTCGCGAGAGTATCTTTAGAAGCATCATAATCATCGCCTGAAATTTCATTCTGATATGACGGTTTTTCCAGCAATGACTGTAAGTCATCGTAAATTACAGAGCCTGAAAGAAACCCCGCCGTCTCTTTTACTTCTTCGATATTAAGATACGAAAAAAGAGAACATAAAAACAGCGTTGAATGGCTTCCTTTTTGAATATGCAGCGCGGCTTCTTTTTGTATCGATTTAAANCGCCTCTCCTGTTCGTTATTTTCCCGTTTAATCAGGTTGGATAAAATCAGGTCAAGACGNGCGGCGTCNGCCCCGCTCACGCAGAGTAAAAGCCCGTATTCAAAAATATCCCTGTAGTTGTTACGGCTATAATCAATATTGTCATTTAGGTAAGAAAGGTCTAATTTTCTTGCCTTTTCATTTAATTCGTAAAATCTTCGCGTAACAATAGCCGCCCGTTCCGTCAATTTTTTCTGTTCCATATCAAACCTCTTGATAAAAGCTAAAATATTCTTTAAACGCGTCTTCTGTCAGGAGTTTCCGCGCCTCTTTTTTTTCATCGTCATCAAGGTAAGAAAAAAGAGCGTTTAACANATCAAAAGAGTTAAAACTTTTTTGAATACAATCTGCGGCTTCTTTTTGAATNGTTTTAAGCCGCCTTGCCTCTTCGTCTTTTTCGCGGTTTATCATGCTTTTTAAAATCCCGTCAATATGATCAGAGCCTGAGCCTTCAAGCGCCATGCGTATGCCAAGCTCGAAAACATCGCCGCGTTTTAGCGCGTCAGCGTCAATATCATCCGCAAGAGCGTCAAAGCTTTGTTTCCTGCTCTTTATCGAAAATTGATACGCCCTCCTGACAATACGCGCCGCTTCATCAATAAATTTTTTCTTGTCCATATCTCACCCCTGTAATATAATATAATAAAAATAAATAAAAACCAATGCTCTTATTCTTGAACAATCCCAATATTCCCGCTATAGTAAATACAATGACGCAGCACACCAGAAATTTTTGCATTATCGCGCACATCGACCACGGCAAATCTACCCTTGCCGACAGGCTGATTCAAAAGGCGAAACTTGTCGATGACCGTAATTTTCAAAACCAAATACTTGATAACATGGACATTGAGAGGGAACGCGGCATCACAATTAAGAGCCAGGCTGTCACAATACCGTATACGGCGGCGGACGGCGTTGATTACACCCTAAACCTTGTTGACACTCCGGGTCACGTTGATTTTAGCTACGAGGTTAGCCGCGCGATCAACTCATGCGAGGGGGCACTGCTTCTGGTTGACGCGACGCAGGGGGTGCAGGCGCAGACGCTGTCCAATATGTATCTCGCGCTGGAACACAACCTTGAGATTGTGCCGGTGATTAATAAAATTGACATGCCCGCCGCAGATATTCCCCGCGTTAAAAAGCAGATTGATAAAGACCTGGGGCTTGATCCGGAAACCGCCCTTTTGGTTTCCGCGCGTCAGGGCACAGGCGTTGACGAGCTTTTTGAAGCGATTGTGCGGCAAATTCCCGCTCCCAAAGGAGACCCAGCGTCCCCGTTACGCGCGCTTATTTTCGACTGCCACTATGATCCTTACCGGGGGGTTGTCGTTCATCTCCGCGTCTTTGAAGGAAAGGTCAAAAAAGGAATGAAAATTTCTTTTATGTCAAACAGCTCCGTTTACGAAGTTGAAACCGCGGGCGTTTTTAAACTTGCCCTTGTTGAGACGGCAGAACTTTCCGCCGGAGACGTCGGCTACATTATCGCGGGCATCAAAACCGTAAGCGATGCGCGCGTCGGCGACACTGTAACAGGCGCGGACAACCCCTGCGCNGCCGCCCTGCCNGGCTTNCGCGAAGTNAAGCCCGTCGTGTTTTCCTCGATATANCCCGTTGANTCCAATGACTACGAAGAACTGCGGACTAGCATGGAAAAACTCAAACTGAACGACGCCTCTCTGGTTTATGAAAAAGATTCTTCCGCCGCGCTCGGCTTCGGTTTCCGCTGCGGTTTTTTAGGCCTGCTGCATCTCGAAGTTATTCAGGAGCGGTTAGAGCGCGAATTCGATCAATCTGTAATTTTCACGGCTCCTTCTGTCAAATACAGGGTGCGTATACGGGGAGGCCAGGAAACGATGATCGACAACCCGATGGAGTACCCCGACGAAGGCCGCGTCGAGGGAGCGGAAGAGCCGTACATCCGCGCCTCCGTTATTACGCCGACAGACTATCTTGGAAACATAATGACTCTTTGCATGGAAAAACGCGGCGTTCAGACCAACATGACGTACCTTGACGAAAAACGCGTCGAGATAATTTACGACATGCCGCTATCCGAAGTGTTATTCGATTTTTACGATCGTTTAAAAAGCATAAGCCGAGGTTACGCGTCATTCGATTACGATATATCGGATTATAAACCGACAGAACTTGTAAAACTTGATATCCTCCTTAACGGTAAGGCGGTTGACGCCCTTTCCCAGCTCGTATTCAAAGGCAACGCCTACGACCGCGCGCGAAAAACCTGTGAACGCCTCCGCGACGAAATCCCCCGCCAGCAGTTCAAGATTCCAATTCAAGGCGCGATCGGCAGTCAAATAATCGCCCGCGAAACGGTCAACGCCCTGCGTAAAGACGTCCTTGCCAAATGCTACGGCGGCGACGTTACGCGCAAACGCAAACTCCTGGAAAAGCAGAAAGAAGGCAAAAAACGCATGAAGATGGTCGGCGACGTAGAACTGCCNCANAGCGCGTTTTTAGCGGTGNTAAAGTCACGCGACGAATGACAGGGGTATATTGACAAATCTTATTTAGTCTTTTATTGTTTTAAAGATGGNAGTAATTTTATGATNAACAGTGAAATAACAATNATAAAAGACAGTATTTTAAATACTGTTGGAAATGATTGTGAAAAAATAATACTCTTTGGCTCTCATGCTTATGGAACACCTACAGAGAAAAGCGATTATGATGTTTTTGTTGTTCTAAAAGACGGTTCAGAAAAACCAATTTTAGTGTTACAAAATATTTATAGAAGTTTGGCGCAAAACCCGAACTATAAAAGTGTGGATGTCCTTGCGAGCTATAAAAGCCGTTTTGAGGAAAGAAGTAAATTACCAACAATTGAACGAACTATTGCAGAAAAAGGAGTAGTTCTTTATGACTGCGCTTGATTTAGCAAAAGAATGGCTTCGTTATGCAAAAAGCGACCTTAAGACAGCAAATCATATGTTTTACAATGTTAATCCCAAAGAAATTGAAATTTCCTGTTATCATACTCAACAATGCGCGGAAAAATCTCTTAAAGCCTATTTAATAATAAAAAATATCGATCCGCCGCGCACTCACGATCTTTTAGATTTAAACAATCTTTGTTTTGCTTATGAGCCGAGCTTTTCTGTTATACAGAATTATTGTATATTTTTAAACCCCTATGGCGTTCATGTTCGTTATCCTAACGAATTTGCTGTTGACGACACTATGACAAAAAAAGCCATCGAGAACGCTCAAAAAATTTTTGAATTCTGCGAAAATTTGATCATATAACGAAACCTGTATAATCGATTGTTTAAAATTAATAATTATTTTTTTCTTTTTCTTTCTCTGCATCTCTGCGAGAGCTCCTCTTTAAACCCTCTCTGCGAGAGTTATTTGGGAACTAACGCAGAGAGCACAGAATTGTTACACAGCAGCTTTACGAAAACACCTTGTTTTTAATTTCAAGATACACAATATACGCGGCTGTCAGCGCGATTAAAATGGCGCTTATTACGGTGACGGCGGGTAACGCCGCGGTTTTGCATGCCATGTCCAGAGAGGAGCAGCCGGGGATAAGCGAGTTGGGTATAAATAAGGCGACAATGCCGGAAAGGAATATTCCGATAGAAAGACCTAAATTGATACGGGGATCGCTAAAGACAATGATGCAGAGGCCGAGGGCGATAATTAAAAACGCCAAGCCTAACACAGCCTGTACCGTCCAAAAACAGACAGGATAATCGCTTATCGAAGTGCCGCAGCCGCCGCCGCTTGAGTCGCCGCAGCAACTGCCTGACGAGGCGATTTCAGCCGCCGGTTGACCGTCTAAAGGCTCTCCGCAGACGCCGCCGAGTGTGGCGCATCCTTCGCCTTTGCAAGTGCCGCTGTTACCGCAGCCGCAGCCTATCTCGCAGGGACCGCCACAAGCGCCGATTACGACAGGCGCGCCTTCGGCGACACCGTCTGTATCACAGCAGTCGCTGCCTGGAGCGTGTCCCCCGCTGCAGCTGTCGCCGCCGCAGTCGCCCGCGCTGCCACAGCCGTCTGAAGACGCCGCCATGCTTGACGGGTCGCAGGGTTTAAAAAACGTTTTGGGACCGACAGCGAGAAGCAAGCCAAGTATTATTACAACCGCGCCGAATATTAAATATAATTGTTTCATATTTTCTCCGTTAAAAAAATAAAAGTTTTAAAATTTAAAAAAGCGCCGGATTTTTCCAAAAAGGCTAATCCGGCGCTTTCGTAATTACAAAGTAATTACAATGTGTTTTGGGCTAGCATGAGCACTTTTTATCAGCAATAATATCAAGACTGCACTGTGCTGCTTTTGTTAAATCATCACCTTTTAATTTTGTATCTGCCCAACAGCCATCTGTCAGTTTGCAACCGCCGCCGCCCGGGCAACTATCTTTGCAGCTCACGAGTACGAGTCCGCATGTCAGTAACACAGCTACCAACACCAAAACAATAATCTTTTTCATAAGATCTCCTTCGCGGTCTTTCCCGCCGTCTAATGTTTTTTTATGTGCTCCGTTAACAACGGGAAACACCGCAATAATCCCGTTGAATCTGCCCCTTCCTTCGCCGAAACGAACAAAATCCCCGTTAAGGTTATTATATCTCAATTCTATGATCATTGTCAATGAAATTTAACATATAATTTTTAAAAATGTGTGTTTTTCCGAAAAAACTAGCCAAAATTCAAGCGTTTTTGAGAAAATTTTAGGCGATTTCGGTCAAACCGGCATAAATTCAAACTGACATAACATGTAATTTTGCCCTAATGCGCTAAAAAGCGCGGGAATAGGAGAAGAACTCTTAAAGAGCAATCCTAATCGACATTATAAAAAACAGTTCTTATAAATTAAGCAACCTCAGCATGGGATCGATCTCTACCCTCACCCTCTTTAAAAACGTAACATCCCCCGCGTCAGGTTGTCTTCCCGCGTAATCAGGAAAATGCGCCCAAAGGTAATCCAGCTCGTAAAGAAGAACCGCAAGCCGTTGCCTGTCAGAAGCAATTTCGCCTGAAAGCATGTTTCGAAGCTCTGTCAAACGTCTTTTCTCGTTTTCCAAAAACAAACGGAAGGCGGGGG